>Ga0209793_1000057_pt1 | contig 233162 bp, 225 predicted proteins | sample EBPBio122009_DNA_FD_185863 | JGI IMG/M metagenome (GOLD analysis project Ga0209793, IMG submission 185863) | Wastewater treatment Type I Accumulibacter community from EBPR Bioreactor in Madison, WI, USA - Reactor 1_2/2/2009_ DNA (SPAdes) (version 2) | ecosystem: Engineered > Bioreactor > EBPR...
TCCGTAGAGATGGGTAGATTCCCACGCGTTACTCACCCGTCTGCCGCTCCCCTTGCGGGGCGCTCGACTTGCATGTGTTAAGCCTGCCGCCAGCGTTCGTTCTGAGCCAGGATCAAACTCTCATGTTGAGAAACTTGAATTGGCTTGTTCGTCGCATCGGCTCTCGCCGACACAATCTGGTCACGCATCGAATTGACGAGAACATTCACACCTAGACACCAACGACCGAAGCCGCTGCATCTTGGTAGACTTATTCTCACCAGAAACGTGATCCGCCATAGTCTCTGTTCGAACTCAAATCCCCGGAGGGAGGAGAGTTCTGCAGGACGATGCCGCCCACGTTTCTCTTTCTTCTATATTCAGTTTTCAAAGAACAGACAGCGCAGACGCGATGTCGTGGCCCGTTTGCTTTTTGGCTTGGGGCCGGTTGAGTGTCGCTTACGCGGCTCTCTTGAATTTGGCAACAACTTTCGCGAAACTCAGGAGCGAAGCTCCCCGTCGCCAGCAGCGGTGCCGCTGTCGTTGTTGAGGCGTATATAGGGGACGCCCCGGCAAAGTGTCAACAAAGAAAATGAACTTTCTTGAATTTTTTATGACACCCTACGTAAGCCCCTACGGAAGGCTGAAATCCGGGCAGAAATCCTGATTTGGGGGGCCGCGGCGGTCGCAATGGAGCCGCAATCGCTGCCCAAAGGTCGGATCACCAGATTGGTATATGAATCGCGCCCGCGTACGCATGCGCGCGTGGGGCGACCGGCCAAACAGGCCGTTCTGACCGGGGCCAGTCTGGCGAATGATCTGCCTTTCGTTGACTCGAGGGTTTCCGACGGGCAAATGTCTTTGAACGAGAAAAGCGAACGGCTTCAAATGCGAAGGGGACGTCCGGCCTAAATGCATCGGGTGAATGACACCATGACGGCGCTCGGCAATGAGCCGCCTCTCATCGCGGACGGCCGCGGTGGCCCGCCCGACCGCCGCGAGGTGTCGGCGCGTTGGCTATCCGGCACATTTCTGACCGGCCTCACATCTTCTGTCTTGATGGGCGTAGCCCTGCTGGCTGCGCTTGACGGGCGCGAGCAACTCGCTACCCCGCCTGAAATTGCCAAGGTGATTGCACAGCAACCAGCCGGCGACGCCGGCGAGTCGGCAAAGACGACACGCCTGGCCGTTCCGCGCACTGCGCCAAAAGCCAGCGACCGCCGGCGCATGGAAGTCTCGATGATGAGCCGCGTCGGCGACCGCGACGTGGTCCGTGCCCAGCCTTTTGTCGAGGTAAAGATGGCGTTGGCCGCCGGCCACACCACAAAACGCCCCTACCCACCCTTTGATCCACTCGATGTTTTTGCCGAAGGTGGCTCGCAATCGGCGGCGTCTGAACCTGACGGCATCATCTACGGCGCCAAGATCGAAAGCGAGATCAGCCTCAAGACGATCGATTTTCCTATCGCAACGGCTGCATTCGACGAGAAGAGTGCATACACGGCAGGTGAGATCGAGGAGGTGGTTCGCGAAACTGGCGTCGCTCTGACGGATGGGGCGGTTCAGGTGGCATCCCTGCACTATGTCGACCCGCAGCGATTCGGCCAGACGGCCGACGGCCCCCTGCCCCAGACGTTTGCACGTATCATTCCAGAAAACGTTTCGACCGCCACGCGTGCATCGTTTGATGTTTCGGTCGGTTTTTCGGAGGATTTTCTCCCGGTTCGCACCGACAAGAAGATCACGACAGTCTTCGAAGAGGCTGGCTACGACCGCGCGATGTCGCGCGGCATGGCCGAAGCGCTCGAAACCATTCTTAACGGACCGAAACTCAAGGCCGGCAGCGTCTTGCGGCTCGGTGTCGAATCGACCCGCGACGTTAATCGAATTGTCCGCGCCAGCGTCTATGATGGCACGCAGCATATTGTTTCGATCGCAATCGATGATCGCGACCAGTTTGTACCGGCAGAAGAACCCGAAGTTTCGACCGAAGTTGCCGCTGCCCTGTCGGGCGAACCGCAGCCAGTCCGGACGCGCGGCGAATTGCCGACTGTTTATGACGGCATCTATAGAGCGGCCTATTCATATGGAATGTCGCGCGACATGACTGCGCAACTGGTGCGGCTGCTCGCCTCAGACGTTGATTTTCAGTCGCGCCTCAATCCATCTGACCGGATTGAAGCAATTTTTTCGCAGCCCGACGAAGAAGATCGAGCTACTGACGAATCCGAACTCCTCTATGTAGACGCTGTATTCGGCGGCAACCGGCGCGTTTTCTACCGGTTCCAGATGGATGACGGCGCAGTCGACTATTTTGATGAGAACGGCCGAAGCGTCCGCCAATTCCTGCTGCGCAATCCGGTGCCAAATGGACGGTTCACCTCCGGCTGGGGTGGCCGCCGCCATCCGGTTCTGGGATATGTGAAAATGCATACCGGCGTCGATTGGGCGGCTCCGCGTGGTACGCCGATCATTGCAGCCGGCAGCGGCGTCGTCGAAAAAGCCGGATGGGCTGGTGGTTATGGCCGTCAGACCATGATTCGCCACGCCAACGGATACCTTTCATCCTACAACCACCAGAGCGGCATCGCCCGCGGTATCACGCCGGGCGCGCGCGTCCGCCAGGGCCAGATTATCGGTTATGTCGGTGCGACCGGCCTCACCACCGGCAACCATCTTCACTACGAATTGCTGGTCAACGGCAACAAGGTCGACCCGATGCGCGTGCGCCTGCCGGTTGGGCGCACACTGAAAGGCGACGAACTCGACCGGTTCAAGAAAACAAAGGACCGGATCAAGACCCTGATCGGCGACGAAAAGAAAGATCCGCTGAAAGTCGCTGACGCTGCCAGCCAATAGGGCTGGCTACGCCTGGATCTGATCCGATTCCTGGCGCCCGCCAGGTATCGTCAGCAGCGATATGACTGCCGCCAGCAGGCAAAAACCCGCCGAAACATACGCAACCGCCGCAAAAGCCGTATCGCTCGCAGCGATTCGTATTGATTCGAACGCAGTATCCAAGCCAGCCGGCGCCATCGCCCCAAATTCCGGCATTGAAGCCGCATCTGCGCCAATCGCCGATGCATAGACCCAGGATGCTACCGCGCCCATCGAGGCAACAGCGATCAATCCGGCCACACGAGAGACAGCATTGTTGATTCCCGACGCGGAGCCGGTGCGGTCATCATCGACAACAGTCATCACCACCGCAGACAAAGGCGACACAACCAGCGCCATGCCGAGCCCCATCACGACCATGGCCGGGAACGCATTGCCCCAGAACGATTGCCATCCCGCATGTGTCATCAATCCGAGCGCCAGAAACGCCAGGGCGACGACCGCGCAGCCAATCGCAATCGGCCACTTGGCGCCGACCCGCCCCGACCACTTGCCGACACCCCCCGAAAGCAGCGCGATCGCCACCGACAATGGCAAGAACAACAGACCTGTTTCAGCGGGACTGATGCCCCAGCCTGCAATCAGCGCCATCGGCAGGAAGAACAGAATCGCCGAAAGTGAGAAATAGAGGAGGAATGTCGCGATATTCGCGCCGGCGAACGCGGGAATCGCGAAAAGCGACAGGTCCACCATCGGTTCTCGAATGATTCGCTCCCACCAGACGAATGCGGCAATCGCCAGCAAGCCAATGACGATGGCAGGTGTCGCAGAAATTTCGCGGCTCCCCTCGCCAAGCGCCGTGAGGCCGAAGGCAAGCGCGCCAAAACCGATTGTCGCCAGTATCGCGCCGGCAAGATCAAGCCTTTTGCTGGCGGCTGGCCGGTCGGCGGGAACCTTCACCGCCAGCAAAAAGATCGAAATTGCACCGAGCGGCAGATTGATTGCGAAAATCGCCCGCCACACGCTGTCGTCAAACAGCGACAAGGCCAGCCCGCCAATCGCCGGACCAAGCGCAGATGTGACGGCAGAAGCCGACGCCCAGATGCCGATTGCCGCCGCGCGTTCATTTTTCGGGTATGCCTTGGCGATAATTGCCAGGCTGCAAGGCACCATGATCGCTGCGCCACAGCCTTGCAGCGCCCTAAAAGCGATCAGAATTTGCGCATCAGGCGCCATTGCGCAGGCGACAGACGCGATCGCGAAGAACGCGATCCCAAAAATAAACGTCTGGCGCAGACCGAATCGGTCGCCGGCCGCACCTCCAGCCAGAATCAACGCCGACAAAGTGAGCGCATAGGCATTTGAAATCCACTGCGCCTCGGCGAGCGACGCGCCAATGTCAGCGCGAATCGCCGGCATGGCCACCGAAACGACAGATCCGTCGATAAATCCCATGCTGGAGGCAAGGATTGCCGCGGCCAGCACATATTTACGGCTGGCCTGCGGGCAGAATGTCGATGTCGGGGCAGATGTGGCGCTCATCGCCGGAAGCTAGCAGCGAATTGGTCCGCCAGAATACAGAGACGCGACTGCTTCTAGGTCGTAGTGACGAATTAACGTTTGTCTGCGCCGCAGCGAAAATCCGTCAGTCCCAGGAGCGAGGAGGACGGACATGCAGCGCATATTCGACGACGAGCGACGCCGGAATGATGGATTTGCGCGCGGCCCCTTCGGGGTTGGACCAAAATCGTCCGTGAATGCGTTGAAAATGCTCGACGGTGGTCAACACCGCCTTGCGCTTTTCTCCTGTTCACGACCAATTTTGGTCGCCAACGCAGCCAAGCGTTAATTTGTCACTACGACCTAGAGCAAAACCGGCAAGCCTATTCGACGAACTCAACCGACACGCCCTTCTTGACCAGCTTCGCCAGTTCCTGAGCGTCCCAGTTGGTCAGGCGGATACAGCCATGGCTGTTGGTCTTGCCGATCTTGGAGGGATCGGGCGTACCGTGGATGCCATAGGTCGGCTTCGACAGTGCGATCCAGACTGACCCGACCGGTCCGTTCGGGCCGGGCGGAATGCGCAAAACCTTGTCGTTCTCGCCCTGCTTGAAGTTGATTTTCGGGTTGTAAGTGTACTCTGGATTGATCGCGATGCGCTCGACCGTATGGCTTCCGACCGGTGATGGCGTGTCCGACGATCCGATGGTCGCAGGATAGGCAACGACCAGACGGCCCGCCGCATCGTAGGCCCGAACCTGTTCACGGCCCTTGTCGGCGATAATCCGCGACACCTGGCGCGTCACATTTGATCCCGTGCTGGCGACCCTGATGATGGTGCCGGCCCGATTGAAATTTGCGCCCGGGTTGAGTTCCTGCAGATAGGCTTCGCTCATGTGGAAGCGTTCACCCAGCATTTCGAGCGTCGACGTATAGCTCATCGCATCGAGCTGCGCCTTTTCGGCGTAGTCGGTCGGAATCGATGCAACATAGGGGCCCGCCGCATCCTGCTGCGTGATTGTATATTCGGTGAACGCTGCGCCACCGCGTTCCGCAAGCGCCGCTTCAATGCCAGATGCATCGGTCGTCTTCAGATTGTCGCCGGTCAATTCATTGTAAGCCGACAGAGCTTTTTCAACATTCGAGCCCATGCGCCCATCCACAACGCCGGGCGAAACGCCGGCGCGATCGAGCAGAATCTGCAGATTTGCGACAGAAACATTGGACTTGCGCCCGATCACCGGCACGTCGCGCGGGTTGGACGGCGACAACTTTGGCTCTGATCCATTACGTACTGGCGCCGGAGCCGGTGCGGCTGCCTGCGGCAACGGCTTGCGGGCGACATTGCGCTCCCGCTCCACCGGCGCTTCGGGGAATGCTTCGCGGTCGTTGTAGTTTACCTCGTCCTCGCCCGGATAGCGCTGCTCGCGGCGGCGATCGTAACGATCATCATTTCTGCGGTCATAACGGTCGCCCCGGCGCGGACGGTCATATTCTTCGTCAAGGTAGCGGTTGTCCCGATAACCGCCGACCGTACCGGTGGAGCGGCGATCCAGTCCGGTCCGCGGCAGCTCGACCGACAGGATCTGGCCGGTGTAAGCGTCTGCAATCACCCGGCGCCCATAATCGTCATAATAGACTTCGATCTCGCGCGACTGGGCGATCTGCACTGTGCCATCCTGTGCATTTGCATCAGACTGCGGCCATGCGGCCGCTGACAGCGCCGCCATCGCGACAGTTGCAAGAACTTTGGGCTTCAAGGCCACGCGCATGATCATCCGGTCCATCAAACTAATACAACGGGGACGTGCAGCCATCTCGACTGCACATCACTAGACAATGCTCTTTGTATGATGAACGAGACATGAAGATGACTGCTGCGAACGCAGAAATATTTGGGTTCTGGCAACCATGATTGGCAATTCTGTTGTTGATTGCGTCAAATCACAGCGGATCAGATCCCCCCATACCAATCATAGCCACGATCTTCCCAGTAGCCGCCTTTGCCTTTGCCGATTTGCGCAAAATCATCGACCAGAGTGATCCGGTTGAGATATTTCGGCTGCTTGTATCCAAGCTGGCGCTCGACCCGCACACGCAGCGGCGCACCGTTTTCAATGGGCAGCGGACTGCCATTCATGCCGTAAGCGAGGATGGTTTGCGGGTGGCGCGCGTCAAGAATGTCGATCGTGCCGTAGTAGAGGACACTGCCCGACAGGCTGCGCTCAATCGTATCCATACAATCAAACATCACATAGCGGGCGGTCGGTTTTGCAACAGCCTGATCAAGCACCAGCGAAAGCGGCGTCCCGGTCCATTTGGCGATACAGCTCCAGCCTTCAACACAATCATGCCGCGTGATCTGGGTGCGCGACGGCATCGCCTGCAACTGTGCAAGACTGAGCGACAGCGGCTTCTCAACCAGCCCGGTCACCTCCAGCCGCCAGTCGGCAAAACTGTTGGCGAGAAACGACTGATAAGCGCTGTCCTGTGGTTTGGTTACGCCATTGGGGCGCATCGGCTGGCGAATATCGGCTTCCGAAAACTCCTGCGCCAGAGCATCCCATCCCTGGAGAAGCCTCTGCACACGATAGGTCAGATCGTTCGCGCCTTCGAGAAACTGGCGCGTCTTTGCGTCCGGGCCAAGAAAACCGTCGAACGCATCGCAGCCGGACAGCGCGAGACCTGCGCCTGCCACCGAAGCGCCGGTGAGAAATTTGCGGCGATTGACCATGAACCGGCTCATTGTCCTGGCTCCTTCTGCTCTGCGTCTACGTCGATGCGATACCAGCCGGTGATGATCGAGCGCAGTTCGTTTAGCGGCCCGGCGAGCAGGATCATCGCCATGTGAATGAGGAAAAAGCCGAACAGCAGAGCCATCACGACGAAATGGATGGTGCGGGCGGTTTGCCGGCCGCCGAGCAGATCAGGCAGCCAGGGCAGGATCGCGTTTGCGCCGGGCGACATCGCGAGTCCCGTGGCGATCATCAGCGGAAACAACACAAACAACACGCCGACGTAAGCGAGCTTCTGCAGCACATTGTAGTCGCGCGTGTGATGGAAGCGCAGCTTGATATGGTCAATCACATCACGCGGCAGCGCGCGAATATCCTTTGTCCCCGGAACCACATCACGCCAGGCATGCTGGTTGATCAGGCTGGCAGCGAGCCAGACCATGATTGAGATCGCAAAGACCCAGGCAAAGAAGAAGTGCACGACGCGGGCGGTGCCGAGATCATAATAGGAGGGAATCGTCGCCCAGGAGGGGAAGCCGATGGCGCGTGCAGGTTCGCCCGACCAGCCGAGCACGCCTGTCGTGTCAAACTTCGCGCCAAAGATCGTCGTGACGCCGCGCGGACCATCAACGGTATCTTCCGCGCCAATGCGGAGAATGGCGTTGTCATAGGCGAACCCGGATTCATCGCCGATGTAGAGATTCGGGTGGGCATTGAATATTTGCAGACCACTCAACAGCAGAAAAAACAGTGCGATTGCCCATCCCCAATGGGTGATGCGCGTCCAGATTGACTGGCGGTAGACGAGGCGGCCCGGCTTGGGCCTGCTATCCGGACCTTCGGGTGCATTCGGTTGCATGGCTGCTGACCTTTGAAAACTGATGCGAGCAGCTACGTTCGGCCTGCGCAACAGTTTCAAAGCCCGGCAGACACCATCAGGCTTTTCTGCAATTGCACGCGAATGTGAACATTCTGATGAACTGCACTTAGACTTTCAGACGTGTCCGCTCGGCCTTGGTCAGCTTTTCGGCGACCAGCCGGTGACTTTCGGCAAGGTATTGCTGCAATGCCTCATCATCCATCGAAGCATCAGACGTCCGCTGGATCCATTTCATGCCACGCGACGCGAGATAGGGCGCTGGCCGGCACCCTGCTTCATCCTTCAACATTTCGAACGACATGTCCGAAACCTTGAACGTCACAAACGGGTCGCCAGCAGTCTCTTGTCCAAGCGCCGCGACGGCAAACAGTTTCGGCCCGACCTTCCAGACATGCGACCCGCCCCATTGGACGACATGGCTGGTTCCAGGCAGGGAAGCACAAAACGCATTGTAGTCATCAAGCGTCATGGGCGGACAAACGCCTCGCGGAATTTTTCTGCCGCATTTTGCGTAATCGGTGAGCCGTGACCAAACAACGCCCGGTCGAAATCGAGCCCGGCTATTCTGGCGGCGGTGCGCCCGGCCTGTTCACGGTCAGCATTCAGAAAAGACAGTTGCAGCCCCCAGAGGTTCATCACCGAATCTGCCGCGAACAATAGGCGCTGGTCCGGCTGTATCAAGGCGATTTGCCCGGCGCTGTGCCCCGGCGCGTGAACTGCGACCAGTCCGCCGGGCAAGACGTCCCCGTCTTTCACCCGGTGGTCGACACGCGCAGGAGCAATCTTGCTGTTCATCATCCGCGCGCCGGAAAATAGCAGATGGGCCAGAATGCCCGGCCCGGGAAAAACCGGCAGCGGAATCCCGGCTTCCACCGCATCCGCATCAGCCTCGTGGACCCAGCATTGGGCGCCTGTCGCTTTGACCATCGCCGTAAGCCCGCCCATGTGGTCGGGATGCGCATGGGTGATGATAATGTGCTTGACGTCGTGCGGCTGCCACCCTCGCCTGGCAAGCGCACGCAATATCCGCGTTTCCGATTTCGGCAGACCGGCGTCGATCAGGACAAGGCCATCGTCAGACTCGACGACAAAAGCGTTCACATAGCCGGACAAGACCTGATGAACGCCTGGAAATGGTTGCTTCATGGCCGGCCCCCCCGCAACCTTTCCACATTGCTTGATGTGATCTGAGATTGCCATAGTGCGGACAATCATTGCGGGATGCGTTCTACTTGATCGCGCCGCGCAACCCCTTACACAGACCTGCGATCAACCGGAACTGCGCCCATGACAACCGATTCGACCCGCATTCGCCTGCTTGTCCTGTTTGGCGGCAAATCTGCAGAGCACGATGTTTCGGTGATGTCGGCCACCAATGTCATGGCCGCGCTTGATCCCAAAAAATATGACGCCGTGCCGGTCTTCATCAGCCGCGATGGCCGCTGGCATCTGAGCAGTTTTGCCAATGGCGTGCTCGACCGGTCAGGCAATGGCGATGAAGTCATGCTGGCGCCAGGTGGAAACGGCCGGCTTTTGGCAATGACCGCGGATGGAATTTCGCGCGAACTCGCGCCTGTCGACGCAATGTTCCCGGTGCTGCATGGCCTGCCCGGCGAGGACGGTTCGGTGCAGGGATATGCCGATGTCGCAGGCGTTGCCCTGATCGGCTGCGGCATTGCCGGTTCGGCAAATGCACTCGACAAGGATCTGGCAAAGCGCCTGTTGAGCCAGGCGGGCATTCCCAATGCCCGGTCCGTCACCATTCATCCAGGCGCAGCGCCAGCGTTTGACGAACTCGCCGCCACATTGGGCACCCCGATCTTTATCAAGCCGGCGCGGCAAGGTTCGTCGGTCGGCGTCTCAAAGGTTACGGGCGCAGCCGACTATGACGCGGCGCTGGCGACCGGCTTTGCCCACGACCGCAAACTGATCGCCGAAGAATTCATCAAGGCGCGCGAAATCGAATGCGCCGTGCTGGAAGCGCCTGACGGCAGCCTGTTTGTGTCACGTCCGGGCGAAATCGCCCCCGCCGAGCACAGCGGCTTCTATACCTATGACGCCAAATATGTCGACGCAGACGGCGCAGCGATCATCGTGCCGGCAGAACTGCCAAAGGACGTCGAAGCGCGCCTGCAGGCGATGGCGGCCGATGCATTTCGCGCGGTGGGTTGCGACGGCATGGCCCGGGTCGACTTCTTTGTCACCTCCGACATGACAATGATGATCAACGAGCTGAACACCATTCCCGGCTTTACCAATATCAGCATGTATCCGAAGGCGATGGCAGCCAGTGGCGTCGATTATCCAGAATTGATCGAGCGTCTGATCATCCACGGACTGTCGAGGAAAAGCCAACATACGAAGGTATGACAGGAACAAATCTGTAGTTTTATGAGTTCGGCTGAACCATTCATCTGAATATCGTATCAGCTCGAACTCACTACAAACGATAGAAACTCCGGCAAACACTGGACCCTTTCAGGTTCAAATGGAAACGGTTCTGTTTCCTCGATGGCGAGGCGAACCGCAAGGAAGGCGGCGAAGGACGGGCTGGTGGCCCGGCCAAGTCCGGTTGACGCGGCGGGTGGCCGCCAGCGGGAAACAGAACCGTTTCCATTTGAACCTGAAAGGGTCTAGATCGATCTGTTGGCCGGAATTGCTCTAGCGAACATTATAATATTTCCAATCGCTATCACCAATAAGATATTTGTAGCTTCTCGAGAAAAAAGGATTTATTGCTACTCCGTATTCAAATTTTATTGAGTAATTTCCAAATATTGCAAAGAATGGCTTGTACCAATAGCGGCCCGTAATCACTACTGCCACCTCTCCAATCTTGAAGTTCTCACTATCAAGAACTGTAGACCAATTCACATCTGACGTATTTCCGTAGAAATTGTGTGCAGGAAACGCCAGAACCACGCCGCTTGCTGATTTGCTTGCACTTCTAAGCGTAAGGTCAAGTGTCTTGGTGTCGATCCGCGCTGTCGAACGCGATATGTAGCTCGGTATTCCCGTTCTGACGCGAGCTTCGAACGCCGGAAACCGCGCAGCCCATCGAGCCGTGTTGTCGACCGTAGATACGAAATTCTGATATTCCAGCCAACCGCGTCCAACCTCGAATACAACCCCCATGAACATGATCAGCAAGGGGGCGATGAGCGCAAATTCAGTCACCGCGAGCCCCGACGTATTGTCACGGAATCTCCGTGGCATCCTCAGGAGTCTTGCTAAAGCCGCCTGTCCGGTCATTCTGTCACACGGACTGCAGCAGCCCCCAAATGAATAGCCTGCAACTGGATCTTGCCGCTCGCGTTCGGAACCAGATATTTGGTGACTGGCGAAAGCGCACTCCAGTCATACCCAACCTGCAGCAAATAGTCCCCGGTCGTCGACAAGCTGAAACTGTCGCCAACCGGAAATGCAACGACAACCTTGGTCAAATCAGCATTCGGGATCGGAACCAGAGAGACATGCAGTTTCTTGCGGTCAAGCTCCACCGGCATTGCTCGCGAGATCGCGTCCCGCAGGCCTGTGCTCGTGATGGCCACTCTGTTGATCTGCGACTTGCGTAGATATTCAACACCGGAATTGGTTGCAGCATTGAGATACAAATTGAACAAGAGCACAATTCCAATTTCGATAATGCCAGCGATCAAAATGATGAAAATCGGGCCAATAATAGCAAATTCAACGGCAGCCGAACCTGATCGGGAATGGATAATTTCTTTGTTTCTGAACATCTAAAATATACCATTTTACCTATCAATATATTTTACTGTAAATGACGTGATAATTCCTCCGGCGGAGTCTGATTTTTCGGCCGCAGCAATCTTAATATTATAGACTGAATAGGTGTCTACCGTGATATTGTACTTATAAAATTCCCATTTAATATTTTTAGCATCTTGCTTCATTGAAATGATTGTCTTGTATACATCCGGGACAGGCCGCAGTTTCTGCAGCGAGATATCAATCTGGTTAGAGCCTGCGAAGGCCGGATTGCGTCCGTTGTACCAGACGCTGATCTCATACTTTCCGGGATGCAGCTCGATCTGCTTGTACATGCTGGAGTTTGCCCAGCTATCGAGTTCGATCGCATACCGCGTCGGAAAGTCAGCAGGCGGCAGACCTGTCCACTGATAGAAATTGCGGCACCATTCGTAACTCCAATCCTGGACCTCGATCCCGGGACCGTCGCCGCCCTCCCATCCGAAGTCAGTCGGCTTGAACACATTCCAGCAACCATTGGGCGCCGCCGCCTGCCGGTAGTAATCCAGAATCAAAGTGGTCCCATTCGCCATCTGGAGCGAACTGCTGAGCAGAACCTCTCCATCGTGTGGGAAAGGTGGAATGCCGGTACATTGGTAGTTCAGCTTGTACTCATAGGTTTTGAACCCGATGATGTTCGCAAACGAGGTCACGTATTTGAAACTGGCCGAAATATTGGTGTCGAGCCAATTGATCGTTGCGTCTCGGGATATCACTTGCTGATTGGAGGATTTTGCGAGCGTATCAAAGGTATCAAGCACATTCTTGCGCCGATCAGCGTCGGATGGCGTCATTGTGCGGGTCGGTTTGGTTGACCGCTCGCAGGCCAGCGCGATGACCCTCTTGGACTGCGCTATATATGAAAGTCCGAGACCCGTTTCGAACAACAGACCGATCATTAGCGCCAGAACAGGCGCCAGCAATGCGGCCATCATCGCAACGTTTCCATTGCTGGATCTGAAAAAGGATTTGGCGGTAATCATAATCGCTCACGTGCTGAAATGTGGGCGACTCTGGGGTCAAAGAATGAAGGGTTCCTTAGCGTAAGTTCTTGGCCGCAGCTCATGAAATGGCAAATTTGCGGAAGGCTAATTTTTCATGAAACGGTTCTGACCAAATTTGATGCGACGCAAGAGCTGACGTGGCCCCGGCGCGATCCGAAACTTCAACAATAGCTGCTTCGATCCGAAGGCAATGGCGATCAGAGCAACTCCGGCAAACATTGAACGGCTCTACCGGGGAGCGGACAGCCTGAACATCAATTTGCCGGCTGTCCGCTTCTGTAGCGGCTACTTCTTGGTCCACATTTCGGTCGACATCTTGCTGGCGCCGACCTGCGTCCACACGCCTTCCCACTTGCCGTCCTTGGCGGTCATCAGGCCGACACCGGTATTTTCGTCGTCGGAATAGCCATAGGCAAGAAAGTTGTCGTCGCCGACCGCCGAGCCGTGCTGTTCGGTGCCGTCTTCAAACGTGTAGGTCAGTTCATAAACGTCGCCGGATTTGACGACCTGAAGCTCGGCTTTGTAGGCCTCGCCGTCGAGCGAAACGCCCTCGACGGAATAGAGGCCGGACGGATCAGCGAGAGCAAGAAGGGTCGAAAAAACCAATGCTATCAAAGTAATAAATGCGCGCTTCATAATGTTCCCCTTAGGTAAGGCAGCGGGAAATTATCAGGCGGCGCGATGGCGTCAATTGGCATGAAGCCTCACATCCGCAAACAAAAAAGGCGGCGCCGAAGCACCGCCTTTTCAACTGATAGCAACCGGCTGCCTTACGCCGCTTCCTTCGCGGCCTTGCCGCCCTTGGCGGCTTTGGCCTTGAAGTTCAGCCGGTCGGAGCCGGCGGTCACGACGACATTTTCGCCATCGTGAATATCGCCGAGCAGGATTTTTTCGGCCAGCGGGTCCTGCAGGTCCTTCTGGATCACGCGCTTGAGCGGGCGCGCGCCATAGGCCGGGTCGTAACCCTTGTTGGCCAGCCAGTCGACCGCGTCCTTGTCGAGGTCGAGCGTGATCTTGCGATCTTCGAGCAGCCTTTCGAGCCGCTTGAGCTGGATCTCGACGATCTTGCCCATGTCCTGACGGCGCAGCCGGTGGAACAGGATGATCTCGTCGATGCGGTTGAGGAACTCCGGACGGAAGTGCGACCGCACCACGCCCATCACCTCGTCACGCACCTTGTCGACATCATCGCCTTCCGGCAGGCCAACCAGATATTCAGCGCCGAGGTTCGACGTCATGATGATCAGCGTGTTGCGGAAGTCGACCGTGCGGCCCTGACCATCGGTCAGGCGGCCATCGTCGAGCACCTGCAACAGGATGTTGAACACATCCGGATGCGCCTTTTCCACTTCGTCAAACAGCACGACCTGATAGGGCCTTCGCCGCACGGCCTCCGTCAACGCGCCGCCCTCGTCGTAGCCGACATAGCCGGGAGGTGCGCCGATCAAGCGCGCAACCGAGTGCTTTTCCATATATTCGCTCATGTCGATGCGAACGATGGCATTGTCGTCGTCAAACAGGAACGACGCCAGCGCCTTGGTCAGCTCGGTCTTGCCGACGCCTGTCGGGCCAAGGAACATGAACGAGCCAATCGGCCGGTTCGGGTCCTGCAAGCCGGCGCGGGCGCGGCGAACGGCTTTTGACACCGCCTGCACAGCCTCGCCCTGGCCGACGACGCGCTTGGCGATCTCGTCTTCCATACGCAGCAGCTTTTCACGCTGGCCTTCCAGCATCTTGTCGACCGGAATGCCCGTCCAGCGCGACACGACATGCGCCACGTGGTCCGGCGTTACGGTCTCCTCGACCATCGAGCCCTTGGTTTCCTGGCTTTCGGCCTCAACCAGCCTCTTCTCCAGATCCGGAATCTTGCCATAGGCAAGCTCGCCGGCCTTCTGGAACTCGCCCTTGCGCTGGGCGATCGCCAGTTCGTTGCGGGCTTCGTCGAGCTGCTTCTTCAGGTCAGCCGCCAGACCAAGCTTCTGCTTCTCGGCCTGCCATTTCGATGTCAGCGCAGACGATTCCTCTTCGAGGCCAGTCAGCTCCCTTTCGAGCCGGTCCAGCCGGTCCTTCGACGCATCGTCCTTCTCGACCTTCAGCGCCTCGCGCTCGATCTTCAGCTGCATGATGCGGCGATCGATCTCGTCGAGTGCTTCGGGTTTGGAATCGACCTGCATCCTGAGTCGCGATGCGGCCTCGTCCACCAGGTCGATTGCCTTGTCGGGCAGGAAACGGTCAGTGATGTAGCGGTTCGACAGGGTCGCAGCAGACACCAGAGCCGAATCGGCGATGCGCACCTTGTGGTGCTGCTCATACTTTTCCTTGATGCCGCGCAGGATCGAGATCGTGTCCTCGACCGTCGGCTCCTCGACAAACACCGGCTGGAAGCGGCGGGCAAGCGCAGCATCCTTCTCGATATATTTGCGGTATTCGTCGAGCGTGGTTGCGCCAACGCAATGCAGCTCGCCGCGCGCCAGCGCCGGCTTGATCATATTCGACGCATCCATCGCGCCGTCTGCCTTGCCAGCGCCGACCAGCGTGTGCATCTCATCGATGAACAGAATGATGCCGCCAGCAGCAGCCGTCACTTCGTTGAGCACAGCCTTCAGCCGCTCCTCGAACTCGCCGCGATATTTGGCGCCCGCAATCAGCGCACCCATGTCGAGCGCCATCAAGGTCTTGTCCTTGAGCGATTCCGGCACGTCGCCATTGACGATGCGCAGCGCCAGACCTTCCGCAATTGCGGTCTTGCCGACGCCGGGCTCGCCGATCAGCACCGGATTGTTCTTGGTGCGGCGCGACAGGACCTGGATGGTGCGGCGGATTTCGTCGTCGCGGCCAATCACCGGATCGAGTTTGCCCGCACGTGCGTCGGCAGTCAGGTCGCGCGCATATTTCTTCAAGGCATCGTAGCTCTGCTCGGCAGAGGCCGAGTCAGCCGTGCGGCCTTTGCGGATGTCATTGATGGCGGCGTTCAGCGCCTGTGGCGTGACGCCTGCCTTGGCCAGGATGTCGGCGGTCTTGGCCGACTTCTCCATCGCCAGCGCCTGCAACAGACGCTCGACGGTGACGAAGGAATCGCCTGCCTTCTTGGCCAGATCTTCGGCGGTGGTGAACACCTTTGCCAGCGGCTGCGCCATGTAGAGCTGGCCATTGCCGCCCTGCACTTTTGGCAGCGATTCCAGCGCCGAGTCGACGCCGAGTTCAGCAGCCTTCGGCGTTCCGCCTGCACGCTCGATCAGCGATGCGGCAAAACCCTCATCGTCATCGATGAGCGCCTTGAGCAGATGTTCAGGGGTAAATTGCTGGTTGTCCCGGTTGAGCGCTGCCTGCTGGGCGGCCTGTATAAAGCCGCGGACGCGCTCGGAATATTTTTCCAAGTTCATAGTGTCTCTCTCTCCTTTCCTCCCCGGCCCTGCTTGAGGCGCCGGATCGGCACGAAACGAAGGGCCCCCGCGTTCGGCAGGCCCTGTTAAGAGCAATATGGGTCGCCGTCTGGCCTTCCTCAAGCCTGCAAAGGCCGGATTCTGTCAGGCGGACAAGAATTTTTTCCTGTCCGGTCTGCAAAGCAAAAGGGCCGGCGGATCATCTCCACCGGCCCCTTCAATTCAATCAGCGAACCCGTCACTCGGCAGGTTCGGACACGTCCTTGGTCGCGTCGCTTGCCGGGGCGCTGGCTTCTTCGCTTGCCGGGGCAGCAACGGCCTCGCCGGTCTGCGCCTCGTCCTCGCTGCTTTCTTCGCGGTCGGAACGGTTACGCCGGCGCTGGCGGCGTGAACGGCGCTGGCCGCCACTCTCTTCACCATCGGCTGCATTGCCGTTGCCATTGGCCTGACGGCTCTCGCGCGGCTGCTCGCCATCGCTGCTGCCAGCCTCCGCCGTAGCGACGCCGCCAACCGGATTGATATCAGGCTGCGGGCCAGTGCCGTCATTGACGCTGATCTGCTCGACCGATGGCTGGGCGTCGAACGCGCCGTCCTCATCATCGTCATCCACATCGTCGCGATTATCTCGCGGCGTCTGAACCGGCATCTGCGCCTGAGCCGCCGCAATGATGCGGTTGTAGTGCTCGGCGTGCTGCAGATAGTTCTCAGCCATCACGCGGTCGCCAGAACCCTGTGCGTCACGCGCCAGCTGCATGTATTTGTCGGCAATCTGCTGCGCGTTGCCACGGATTTTAACGTCCGGGCCATTGCTCTCATAACTACGCGTCAGCGGATTGGGACCGCCTTTGCGATTGTTATTATTGTTGTTGTTATTGTTGTTATTGTTGCGGCCGCGCATGCGCCGGTTCTGCTGTTGTGGCCTCATTCGACACTCATTTTGTGGTGTTGAAAAGCACGGTCTGGAGTGCGGGAGTGCACGCCAAGTACCGCTTTGTTTCTGACGGCCGGCCCTCTAGTTTCGAGGCCGCCGCGGATAATCCTGTCTCAGGGTTACAACCAACTCCGGACGGCTCCCCCACGCACCCAAGGTGACGCATCAGCAAGTCGGCAGCCTATTCTCTCAGGGATCAGTTATTAAGGGATCCGAATCGACAAGAGCACTGCCTGCTTCGTTTGTCCGGTATCTGGATAAGTAGCGGCTTTCCCACAAAATTCCAAGACTTATTTGTTCACAGGCCTCGCGACAAATCGCAGCGCCCTTTCGTGGCCGCCCAGATCGGTCCGGTTTTCAACCTGTTCAAAGCCTTGCGCCGCAAACAATGCCCGCACATCAGGCCCCTGCCCTGCGCCAATTTCGACGGCAATCATTCCACCCGGCGTCAGGTACGGCGCCGCGCCCGCCGCGATTGCCCGGTAGGCATCGAGCCCATCCTCCCCGCCGTCCAGCGCCCGCAGCGGATCGTGCTCCCGCACCTCACGGGAAAGGCGTCCGACCTCGGCGGAGGGAATGTATGGCGGGTTGGAGACGATGATGTCGAACGCTCCGTCAACACTGGAAAACCAGTCTGAAACGGTTGCGCTGACGCGCTTTTCCAGCCCGAGCCGGACGGCGTTTGCCTGTGCGGCTGTGAGCGCGCCGTCTGAAATGTCGGTCATGACGCCGCTGGCCGCCTCCACCTCGCTCAACAGCGCAAGCAGAATCGCGCCGGTCCCGGTTCCAAGATCAAGAATGCGGCAAAACCCTGTTTTTGCAGCGATTTCCTGAGCATGCGGCAGCATCAGCTCAACCAGAGCTTCCGTATCAGGACGGGGTTCAAGCGTGTCAGGCGACAATTCGAGTCTGAGGCCAAAGAACTCGCGCGCACCGATGATCCGGTGCGCCGGCTCGCCAGCGATGCGCCGCGAGATCGCCCCGTCCAGGCGCAACACGACATCGGGCGCAACCTCGGCCATCGGACGGCACACCAGATCCTCGAGCGAATTGCCGGTGAAATGACTGACCAGCAGACGCGAGTCGAGCGCGGCGCTGTCGATACCGGCATCTGTCAGGCGGGTGCGGGCAGCGCGATAGACGGCAGTCAGCGTTGCCATGGCCGCCTCAGCTCATTCCCGCATCTGCCAGCAGCTGTGACTGATGGTCGGCGGTCAGCGCATCAATCACATCCTGCAGATCGCCTTCCATCACCCGGTCCAGCTTGTAGAGCGTCAGGTTGATGCGGTGGTCGGTCAGCCGCCCTTGCGGGAAATTATAGGTGCGGATGCGTTCCGACCGGTCGCCGGAGCCAACCTGCGCCTTACGTGATTCGGATCGCTCGCTGTCGGCCTTGCTACGCTCCATGTCGTAGAGCCTGGCGCGCAGGATCTGCATCGCCTTGGCGCGATTCTGGTGCTGCGAACGCCCCGCCTGGAGCAAGGTGATACCGGTTGGAACATGGGTGATACGCACCGATGAGTCCGTGGTGTTGGCATGCTGGCCGCCGGCGCTCGACGCACGCAGCGTTTCCAGCCGGACATCCTCCGGCCTGATTTCGATATCGACATCTTCCGCTTCTGGCAGCACCGCGACAGTCGCCGCCGACGTGTGGATGCGTCCCTGCGTCTCCGTATCCGGCACGCGCTGCACCCGGTGAACGCCTGATTCAAACTTCAGCGCCGCAAACACGCCCTTGCCCGACACGGTGGCGATGATTTCCTTGAAGCCGCCCTTTTCGCCATCGGAGACCGAGTCAACTTCCACCCGCCAGCCGCGGCCAGCAGCATAGCGTTCGTACATCCGGAACAGATCGCCGGCAAACAGCGCCGCCTCGTCGCCGCCGGTTCCGGCGCGGATTTCCAGGATCGCATTGCGCTCGTCGGCGGCGTCTTTCGGCAGCAGCAGGATCTGGATGTCCTTCTGCAATTGCTCGATCCGCGCCTCGACGTCGGGAAGATCGGCTTCGGCCAGCGCCCGCATCTCGGCGTCAGTCGCCTTGTCGTCGAGCATCGCGGCCAGATCGGCCTGCTCGGCTTCTGCCCCGCGCAATTCCCTCACTTTTGCGACCATGTCGCCAAGCTCGGCATATTCGGAGGCAAGTTTCACATATTGGTCTGCCGCAGGCCCAGCCGCCATCTGCGCTTCGAGCATCTCGTAGCGTTTGACGACCTGATCCATACGGTCACGGGGGAGAGAAATCATGTTCGGTCCAATCTTGAAATCGCAATTAGACAAGAACGGGGAAAAGAACAACGCTGCCCATCACACCAACGGGTTTACGCCGCAGGCGAATGCGGCTTCAATGGCCGCAATCATCTGCATACGCATACCGGGAGGCTAGCCATGGCGCGCAATCGACCCGAGGGAATCAAGGACTACAACGGCCCCGCAGGCGGCTGGGGCGCGCTGAAAGCAGTCGCGCTGGCGCTGAAAGACCAGCAGGCAGTGGTGCGCGCTGGACCTGCGCTGCTCAGCCAGAACAAGCCGGACGGCTTTGACTGCCCCAGTTGCGCCTGGCCTGACCCAAATCACACCTCGTCATTCGAGTTTTGCGAAAATGGCGCAAAGGCTGTTGCCTGGGAGGCAACCAGCCGGAAGGTCGATGCCGATTTCTTCAAACAGAACAGTGTCGCCGGCCTCTGGTCGAAATCCGACTACTGGCTTGAAGATCAGGGCCGCTTGACCCAGCCGCTGCGCTACAACGGCGAAACCGGGCACTTTGAGCCGGTCGCTTGGGACGTCGCCTTCAAGGCGATCGGAGACCGGCTGGCCGCCCTCGACGACCCCAACAAGGCCGAGTTCTACACGTCCGGCCGCGCTTCCAACGAATCCGCCTTCATCTACCAGCTGTTCGTGCGCCAGTTTGGCACCAACAATTTCCCAGACTGTTCCAACATGTGCCACGAGGCGACGTCTGTCGGCCTGCCGAAATCCATCGGTGTCGCCAAGGGAACAGTCAGTCTGGAGGATTTTGACCACGCTGACCTGATCCTGTCGTTTGGCCACAACCCGGGCACCAACCACCCGCGGATGATGGCTACGCTGCGTGATGTGCGCAAACGCGGCGCAAATATCCTTGTCTTCAATCCGCTGCGAGAGCGGGCGCTGGAAAAGTTCGAATCGCCGCAGTCGCCAATTGAAATGCTGACGCTTGGCGCGACCCAGATCGCCAGCACCTATTTCCAGCTGCGCGTCGGCGGCGACTCCGCTGCCATCAAGGGCATGTGCAAGGCCCTGCTGAAACTTGACGCCGACGCCAGGGCGACTGGCGCAGAACCAGTGCTCGACCACGCCTTTATCGCCGAACATACCGCAGGCTTCGAAGCGTTCGCGGCCGATCTGGACGCAACAAGCTGGGACGAGATCGAACGGCAGTCCGGTCTGTCCCGCGTCGACCTCGAAAGGGCGGCCTCTGCCTACGCGCAGGCGAAATCGACAATCGTCTGCTACGGCATGGGCATCACCCAGCATGTCACGGGCACATCCAACGTCCAGCAGCTGGTCAATCTGCTGCTGCTCAAAGGCAATATGGGGCGGCCCGGCGCCGGCATCTGCCCGCTGCGCGGCCATTCCAACGTCCAGGGTGATCGCACCATGGGCATCTGGGAGCGCCCGTCAAAGACGCTGCTCGACAATCTCGGCCGGGTGTTCAATTTCGAGCCACCGCGTGAACACGGCCATTCTGTTGTCAACGCCATCGCAGCGATGCGCGACGGCACGGCCAAAACGGTCATATGTCTCGGCGGCAATCTTGCAGTCGCCTGTGCCGATCCGGTGGCCTGCTCCGAAGGGTTTCGCAATGTCGACCTGTCCGTCCACATCGCCACCAAGTTGAACCGCACGCATCTGATGACAGCGCGGCATGACAGTTTCATCCTGCCCTGTCTTGGCCGTACCGATATCGACGAACAGGCAGGCGGCCCTCAGCATCTGACCGTCGAGGATTCCATGTCGGTGGTGCACGCCTCGCGCGGCTTTGTGAAACCGCCGGGCGAACTCGTGCGCTCCGAAGTCTGGATCATCGCCAACATCGCCAAGGCGACGTTGCGCGGCAAGGGCGGCGTTGACTGGGACGGGTTCGCCAATGACTACGACCTGATCCGCGACAAGATCGAAGCTGTGTTCCCGGATTTTTCCGGCATGAATGCGCAGGTCCGCACGCCGGGCGGGTTCACCTTGCCGAACGCGGCAGCCCGCCGCGAATGGCGCACCGATACCGGCAAGGCCAATTTCCTTGTTGCTGCGACGGTGCTGGAAGACGGCCCCCTGCCCGATCCGCTTGTCCTAAATCTGACGACGCTGCGCTCGCACGACCAGTTCAACACCACCGTCTATGGCCTCAACGACCGCTATCGCGGCGTGTTTGGCCGCCGCGACGTGGTGTTCATGAATGTTGGCGAGATGAAGCGGCGCGGCCTGCAGGAAGGAGATCTGGTCGACCTTGTCACCGCCGGCAAATATGCGCGCGACGACCGCGTCTGCGCCGCCCTGACGCTGGTCGAATACAACCTGCCGGACGGCTGTTGCGGCGCATACTATCCCGAAACGCAAGGTTTGGTGGCGCTCGAATATATCGACCCGATCAGCCGCACACCTGCCTACAAGTCGGTTCCGGTGCATGTCAGAAAGTCGGACGGCGCCTCAAGAGGCCATCTGGCCGTCGACAAGGGCGGCGTGGTCGGCAGACCGCTCTGACGAGGTCAGAGCGGCACGCCGTGTTCTTCGGCCCAGGCCTGCAGCTTCTCGCGCATGGGGATCGTCGCAGTCTTGCCGGCCAGTGTTTCGGTCATCATCGTTTCGAGCCCGGCCAGCGGCAATTCCCGCATCATCGCCTTGACCGGGCCGATCGACGCGGCAGACATTGAAATGGACCGATAGCCGAGGCCGAGCAGCGCCATCGCCGAAATTGTGCGGCCCGCCATCTCGCCGCACAACGTCACCGGCGTATTGTTGCGTTTGCCGGCGTCCGCAATAGTCTTCAACACCCGCAGGAACGGCACCGACAAGACATCAAACCGGTTAGCCATCGTCGTATTGCCGCGGTCGGTCGCCATGACAAACTGGAACAGATCGTTCGACCCGACCGACACAAAATCGACCGCCGACATCAGTTCATCCACCTGCCACAACAGCGCCGGGACCTCGATCATCGCCCCCACCCGCAATGTGGTGGGAAGCGGGTGACCGTGCCGCGACAGATGCTGCACCTCGATCTCGATGATCTTGCGCGCCTGACTGATTTCCCCGAGTTCCGTCACCATCGGCAACATCAGCTTCAGTTCACGGCCTGCAGCCGCCTTCAGCAGCGCACGCACCTGGGTCTTCAGCAAACCCGGCCGGTCAAGCGTCAGACGGATCGCGCGCCAGCCAAGGGCAGGATTTTCCTCCACCCTGGCGTTCTTGAAATAGGGCAGCACCTTGTCACCGCCGATGTCAATTGAGCGGAAGGTGACAGGCTTGCCATTGGCGGCCTGCAACACCGAGCGGTAAAAATCCTCCTGCGCTTCGGCGCGAGGGAACGTCGAAGCAACCATGAACTGCAGTTCAGTCCGGAACAGGCCGATGCCAGCCGCACCCGAATCCGCCATTTGCGGCAGATCAACGAGCAGTCCCGCATTCATCAGCAAGTCGATCGCCACGCCGTCCTTGGTCGTGTTCGGCTCGTCGCGCAGCTCGCGGAACATCTGCTGCCGCCGCGCCCGGAATCTCACCTTCTCGACATAGGCCTTTTCGAGATCAGGCTGTGGCCTCAGATGCACAAGGCCGGCATCTCCATCGACAATGATCTCGTCGCCATTGTCCGACATCGACACAGCGCCCTTGAGCTGCCCGACGACCGGTATGCCCATGGCGCGCGCAACGATGACGACATGGCTTGTCTGGGCGCCGTCTTCGAGCACCAGCCCGCGCAACTTGTCGCGGGGATAGTCGAGCAGGTCGGCTGCTCCCATCGCGCGCGCCACGATGATCGAATCTTTCGGGAGTGCAGACGCCGCCTCTTCGGCCGAACGGCCGAGCAGCTGCCGCAGCAGCCGGTTGGCCAGATCGTCAAAATCGCTCATCCGCTCACGCAAATAAGGATCGGTCATATTCTGCATGCGGGCGCGCATGTCGCTCTGGACTTTTTCAACGGCAGCTTCTGCCGTCAGTCCGTTGCCGATGGCTTCATTCAGGCGGCGTACCCATCCCTGATCATTGGCAAACATCCGGTAGGTTTCGAGCACCGCGCGGTGCTCGCCTTCAAACGCCACCTCACGCCGCGACAGCATGTCATCAATCGACAACCGGACCGAACTGAGCGCCTTTTCGAGCCGCTTCGTCTCCTTGTCGCTGTCTTCATTGAACAGGTTGGTCACGACAATGCGCGGCTCGTGCAGCACCACGTGACCAAGGCCGATCCCGTCGTTGAACGCCAGGCCGTCGATGCGGACGGGCCGCGTCATGTCGAGTTCGAGACCGGGCCGCGTCAGCCGCGTCAGACCACCGGAGGCGATCATCTCCGCGATCACCATCGCAGTGGTTTCAAGCGCCTCGATCTCGTCTTCAACATAGATGCGCATGGTGCGGTTCTGCACAACCAGAACGCCGAGCGTGCGGCCAGCGCGCAGCACCGGCACACCAAGGAAGGAGTGATAAATTTCTTCGCCGGTCTCCGGCAGATAGGCGAAGGCAGGATGCTTCTGGGCGTCTGAAAGATTGAGCGCCCGGGCGCTGGCGGCAATTGTACCGACGAGACCCTGGCCGAGCCGCAACTGGGCCTGGTGCACAGACCCCGGATTGAGGCCCTCTGTGGCGTAGAGTTCAAGCACGCCGTCAGCGCGCAGAACATAGAGCGAGCACACCTCCGCCACCATCGCAGCGGCGATATCGCGCACGATCCGGTCAAGCCGTTCCTGCGGCTCGATCTGCGTCTGCATCAGCTCGCGCAGACGCTTCAGCAGATTGCGTGGACCCACCTTCTTCTCGGGCATTCGGAGCCCCTCAGAGAGTGTTTCGTCTTGCGGGAGAGCCGGTTTGCCGTCCTGCTTCCCGATTCGAAACTGTTACGTCTCTATTGCTTATCGAGACCGTAGACCGAATGCAAAGTCCGCACCGCCAATTCAGTGTAAGGACCATCAATCAGGATCGAAATCTTGATCTCGGAAGTGGTGATCGCGCGAATATTGATGCCTTTTTCGGCAAGTGCCTTAAATGCAGTCGCAGCCACGCCGGCATGGCTGCGCATGCCGATGCCGATGACCGAGACCTTGGACATGCCGTCATCGTGCTGGACGGCGTCAAAGCCAACCGTCTCGCGAACCTTTTCGAGGATTGCCAGCGCCTTGTTCACGTCGCCGGATGGCACCGTGAAAGTCATGTCGGTGCGCGAACCGTCTTCTGAAATGTTCTGCACGATCATGTCGACATTGATGCCGCCCTCGGCGAGCGGTCCGAAAATGCCGCCGGCAACGCCGGGTCTGTCCGCCACGCGGCGGAGCGATATCTGGGCCTCGTCCTTGGCGTAGGCGATGCCGGTGACGACTTGCTGTTCCACGATTTCATCCTCGTCGCAAATGAGCGTTCCGGGCGGATTGAGAAGATCACCCATGCCCGGAGCATCGGGATCATCGAACGAGGAGCGCACGAATGTACGGACCTTGTGAACCATTGCCAGCTCGACCGAGCGCACCTGCAGCACCTTGGCGCCAAGCGAGGCCATTTCGAGCATTTCTTCAAACGCGATCTTCGACAGGCGGCGCGCCTTCGGCTCGATGCGCGGATCGGTCGTGTAGACGCCGTCAACATCGGTATAGATGTCGCAACGGTCGGCCTTCACCGCAGCCGCAATCGCAACCGCAGACGTATCCGATCCGCCGCGCCCCAGCGTCGCGATGCGGTTGTCGGGGCCAATGCCCTGGAAACCGGCGACAACAGCAACCTGACCTTCGCCAAACCGCTTGATGAGGAACGAGCCGTCAATGTCGGCAATGCGGGCAGCGCCATGGGCGTTGTCGGTCTTGATCGGAATCTGCCAGCCCTGCCACGAGCGTGCATTGACGCCGATAGACTGCAGAGCAATCGCCAGAAGCCCGGCTGTGACTTGTTCGCCGGAGGCAACAATCGCATCGTATTCACGAGCGTCATAGAACGGAGCGCTGGCGCCCGCCACCTTGGGCATGTTCTGCACCCAGGCGACAAGTTCATTGGTTTTGCCGGACATGGCCGACACAACCACCGCCACTTCGTGGCCGGCATCGACTTCACGTTTGACGTGTCGCGCCACATTGTGAATGCGATCGAGGTCGGCGACGGACGTTCCGCCGAACTTCATGACAATGCGAGCCATCGCGGCTTGACCTGCTAACCCCGGGCGAGCGCCCGGTTGATTGAACTTGTTATGCTTTTTGGAAAGCGCGGCTTCCATAGACAAAAGGGCGGCATCCCGCAAGGCGCAGCCTGTCTGAACTTGACTTTGCACGCGGCCTGCCACTGCTTGTGCCGGCCCCTCATCTGTGGCTTGAGACCAGCAACACTACAAATTCAACATCGCAGACCCCAAGCAGAGAAGCAGACCTATCATGATCTCGAAGCGAACCTCGGCCGCCGCCGGCATTTTGCTTTCAAGCGCCACGCTTGCGGCCCTCCCGGCGATGGCCGAGCCGATGGTCCTCGTCAACGCCAAGGTGCACACCGTCAATCCATCGCAGCCAACGGCGCAGGCCGTCGCCATTGATGACAAGGGCGTCATTGTGGCGGTCGGAACCGAGGCCGAGGCGAAGGCCGCCGCCGGAGCAGATGCGAAGATCGTCGATCTCGGCGGCCGGCTGGTCCTGCCGGGTTTTCAGGACACACACATGCATCTGATCGAAGCGGGCGTGAACCAGGTTCTGTGCGAATTCGAACCGTTTGACGATCTCGACGACACGCTCGCCACAGTCGAAGACTGTATGGACGAGAGCAAGGGCGAGTGGGTGCTGGGGTCGGGCGTGTCCATGACCAACCTGCTCGACCAGGACGACAATCCAATCGCCCTGCTCGACGAGATTTCACCGGATCGCCCTGTCCTGATCCTCGACGACATTGGCCATGGCGCGTGGGCCAATTCTGCGGCGATGCGCGCGGCCGGCTACGACAAGGTGCAGGGCAACCCGCCCGGCGGCATCATTCTGCGCGACAAGAAAACCGGCAAGCCCAACGGCGTCGTCCTGGAAAACGCCCAGCAGAAACTGCGCAATCTCGCCTTCCCCGACACCCCGGCCAACAACGACTTCGCCTACGAGGCGATGCTCGACACACTAAAGACCATGGCGCAGAACGGTATCACCACTGTCTCCGACGCCGGTGGATTCTGGCCTCAGGGTCACGTCAAGGTTTGGCAGCGCGCCCTGAGTGAGGGCACGTTGACTGTGCGGGCGTCCAATGCGCTCTACGTCTATCCGGACATGCCGTTCGACGAGCAGATCGCCAAGATGAAGGGCCTCTATTCCAACGATCCGGCAAGCCTGCTGCGTTTCAACCAGGCCAAGCTCTATGTCGACGGTATTCTTGAACAGCGCACCGGCGCAGTTCTTGAACCTTACCTGCCGGGCGCTGGCATCGATCACGGCTATGAGCGTGGTTTCGAATATTTTGAGGGCGACGCCCTGAAACGCTATTCGAGAGTGTTGGCTGACGCAGGTTTCCAGCTGCACTACCATGTGACCGGCGACCGCGGCGCGCGCCTGGCGCTTGACGCGATCGCCGGCGCCAACCCGGCGCCCGGCCCGCACCGGCTGACCCACCTCTACCTTGTCGACAAGGCCGACGATGCACGCTTCAAGCAGTTGGGCGCGGCCGCCGATTTCCAGCTGGCTCCAAGCTCGCTCGATCCGGAATATGACACGTTCATCCGCGAATTCATCGGCAAACGCGCCGACGACCTGCTGCCGGCCGGGCGGCTCGCCAAGGCAGGCGCTTTGATCGTGATGAGCAGCGACTATGACGCCGACGAATTGTCGCCGCTGGTGAAGATGGAGGCTGCACTCGAACACGGCAAGAATGGTCCGGCTGACATCGCAACCGCCATCGAGTGGATGACGATCAACCCCGCCAAACTGCTGCAGCAAGACAAGACCACCGGCTCGATTGAACCCGGCAAATTTGCCGACTTCGCCATCATCGACAAGGACATCACGACGGCAAAGACGTCTGACATCGGCAAGGCGAAAATCGTGGCAACCCTGCTGCAGGGCAAGCCGGTCTACGATGCCAAAAAGCTGTTCGGGAAGTAGAGGTCAGATCACCAGCGCGACGATCAAACCGGCAATCGAAATGACCAGCCCGGTCATGTAGAGCCGTAGCGTCGCGCGGTATCGCAGACCAGCATTTGTGTGGATCGTGTTGTCGAGCAGGCGGTACAGCACCAGTGTAAACAGCGCGATACCGGTGCCGAGCGTGATCAGGATCAGCCAGTCGGATCCGGTCGACACTGCTGGCATGTCGTCAGCCTGCGCTGCCCAGTTGGCCAGAAAAGCCAGCATGAACCCAAGCACGATGCCAAGCGACGTGATCATCGGCTGGCGATAGGGCGCAACCTCGTTCTCCAACTTGCGCTGCCCGTCGCCTGCGTCGCTTTTGTCCATGCCGGTTCCCCCTCATTTGACTTGACTTTCAACTGCCCAACACCGACTTGCAATGGGCACGGAGAGCAAAAGCATGGCTGCCAGCACGGCTTCGACGCAACGCAAGGCCGGTTCAACCATCGACACCGGCGAAGTCGAGCGCTTTTCTGCGCTTGCCGAAGAATGGTGGAATCCGAATGGAAAATTCCGGCCGTTACACAAGTTCAATCCTGTTCGCCTGTCCTGGATCCGCGATCAGGTCGCCGCTCATTTCGGCCGCGACCCACGGGCTCCGAAACCGTTCGAGGGCTTGCGCATTCTCGACATCGGTTGCGGCGGCGGTTTGCTGTGCGAACCAATGGCGCGGCTAGGTGCGGAAGTTGTCGGCGCAGATGCGTCCGAAACCAATATCGAAGTCGCCAAATTGCACGCCGCTGAGTCCGGGGTGAATATCGATTACCGGGCGACCACCGCCGAAGCACTGGCTGACGCCGGGGAAAAGTTCGACATCGTTCTCAACATGGAAGTGATCGAGCATGTGTCGGATCCGGCGCTGTTCATCACCAAATGCAGCGAGATGGTGAAGCCAGGCGGAGTGATGTTTGTCGCCACAATCAATCGCACGCTCAAGGCATTGGGTCTGGCGATCATCGGCGCGGAAGTGGTGTTGCGCTGGCTGCCACGGGGCACGCATCAGTTCAACAAGCTGGTTCGGCCAGAGGAAATGCAGGGCTGGCTGGCGGACGCTGGCATGAAGATCACCGACCGGACAGGTGTGATTTACAATCCGCTTGCCGACCGCTGGCAGAAATCGTCGGACACCGACGTCAACTATATGGTGCTGGCCCAGCCCGTCTGAGCTAGAGCAATTCCGGCGAACACTGAATCGCTCTGTTTGACCGATGGCGAGGCGATCCACGAGGAAGGCGGCGAAGGTCGATGTGGTGCATCGGCCAAGTCCGCCTGACGACGTGGGCGACCGCCAGCGGCAAACCCTATGGGCCAGGTCCATTTGACCCAAATCCATCGGTTTTCGGCTTGTCCGGGCCACCAGCCCGAACGTCTCCAAAACCCTCGACCTTGGGTCAAATGACCTCCGGCAGAGTGATCCAAAGTTCGCCGGATTTGCTCTAGGGGCCGGGCGCCGGCTGGTTTACTGCATCGGTCCGAAAAGCAGAATCGATTTTCGGAAACACGATGCAGCAGATTCAAAGTGTTAGAGTGTCCTTTGCGCGTCCACTTGGACGCGCGGCGCTCTAATTCCGGTCTTCGGGCAGCACCGGAATCGGCAGGAACGGCACGCCATCTTCGGCCAGTGACTTGATCTCTTCGGCATTGGCCTCGCCATAGATGCCGCGCTGCTCAGTCTCGCCGAAGTGGATCTTTCGTGCTTCCTGCGCGAACTTGTCGCCGACGTAATCGGCATTTTCCTTCATCTTGCCGGCAAGCGCCTTGATCTCGGACATGATCCGTTGCTGTTCGGCATTTGCAGCCAGCGCCATCGTTTCCTTCCTGCGCCCGGTCGACACAGCGGGCGACATCAGCGACTTCTCAACTTTTTTCGAGCCGCAGACCGGGCATTCGACCAGCCCGCGCTTCGACTGGGCATCAAAGTCGGCATTGTCGCGGAACCAGCCCTCAAACTCGTGAGACTGGTCGCAATGAAGGGAGAAATGGATCACGACGCGGCTTTCAGGCCGATCCCCGGCTTGGCCACTTCGACCGAGAACTCGCGCGCATTCTTGAGGTTGGGGATCTTCTTGCGGGCTTCGGCAGATGCCGCTGTGTCGATGCCGGCATAAATCACGCCAGGTTCCGCATTGTCGGCCTCGGCAACAACGCGCCCCCACGGGTCGATGATGATCGAATGGCCATACGTCTCGCGGCCATCTTCGTGCACCCCGCCCTGCGCGGCAGAAATCACCCAAGCCCCATTCTCGATGGCGCGGGCGCGCAGCAGGGCATGCCAATGCGCCTCGCCGGTCTGGCGCGTAAAGGCGGCAGGCGTTGTCAACACCTCAGCGCCGGCAAGCGCCTGGGCGCGGAACAGTTGCGGGAAGCGCAGGTCGTAGCAGACCGACATACCGAGCTTTGCGAAAGGCAGATCGGCGACGACGGTGCGTCCACCCGGTTCATAGGTTGCCGATTCACGCCAGCTTTCGCCATTGTCGAGATCAACGTCGAACATGTGGATCTTGTCATAGGTCGCAACCACTGCGCCGTCAGGACCAACCAGAAAGGCGCGGTTGGCGATCTTGCCGCCGGGTGCCGCGATTGCAGTCGACCCGACATGTATCCAGACGCCAAGTTCAGCTGCGAGCTTTTTTGCGGAAGACGCGACCAGATCGGTCTCGCTGTCACGCAGCACAGCCTTGAGATCGTCCTTGTTGCGCATCAGCGCGCCGGTCATTTCGGGCGTCTGTATGTATTCAGCGCCGTTGGCGGCAGCTTCACGCACCAGCTTTTCGAATGCTTCAACATTGCGCTCGACTGAAGTACCTGAACGCATCTGGATGGCCGCAGCCTTGAATGTGCTCATATGCCGATTTCCTAGCTTGCCAGCAGCGGATCGAGCTTGCCCGAGCGGTCGAGCTCAAACAGGTCGTCGCAGCCGCCGACATGGGTGTCGCCGACAAAAATCTGCGGGAAGGTCGAGCGGCCATTGGCGCGCTGGATCATCTGCGCCCGCAGGTCCGGCTCATAGGTCGCGTCCAGTTCGGTGAATGCCACGCCCTTGTCGTTGAGCAGCCGCTTGGCCGCCGAGCAATAGCCGCAAAAATCGCGCGTGTAGATTGTTACCTCGGCCATGACGCCCTCTTGTCGATACCAACCTATATAGTGGCGAGTTCTTCGTCCCGGAAGTCCCCGGGCAACACACGCGAAAATGTCAGCACGTCGATGCGGGCAGCTCCTGCCTTGCGCAGCGCCTTTGACACTGCAGCAACCGTGGCCCCGGTCGTGTAAACATCGTCGACGACAAGCAGCTTGCGGCCAGAAATATTGATCTCGGCCTCTGGTGCAATTCTGAACGCACCGCGCACATTGTCCTGCCGCTGGCGCGCGCCAAGCCCGACCTGCTGTTGTGTCGGTTTCACCCTCGAGACAAGAGTGGGATCGAACCGGCACTGCGACAGGCGCGCAACCCAGCGCGCCAGTTCGGCCGACTGATTGAAGCGGCGGCTGAGAAAGCGCCGCGGATGCAGTGGCACCGGCACAATCGCGTCTGCATCGGCTATCAATTCTTCGCCCGCCCTGACCATCCACCGCGCCATCCAGGGCGCGAGATCGGTCCGGTCGGCATATTTGAGCCGGTGGACCATCTGCTTGGCGACGCCCGAATGCGCGACAGCGGCTCGGGCCCGGTCAAACGGTGGTGGATTGGCGATGGCGTCCGCCGAGACAATGCCCGCCCCCATCTCGTGGCTGAACGGGATGCCAAGCACTTCGCACCAGGGCCGCTCGAGAAATCGCAAGCCGCGCCAGCATGCGCCACAAAGGGTCCCAGGCTGGCTGACAATACGGCGGCACCCGCCACATGTCGGCGGAAACAGCAGTTGCGCCGGCCACAAAGCGGCATTTCGCACCAGGCTCTTGATCTCGGGCATCGGTTCGGCCACCTGAGAGGCCAGACACGGTAGCACGCTGATATCCAGCGGCAACACTTCAAACGGGCTGGAGCACGATCACTGGAACAGATTGTCGACCCAAAACTGTCGCTTCAACGCAAGCTGCGCGCGGTCGCAAGACCTGTAACCGGCTCAGACTTTCTGATTGTCCGGGTGGCCGAAGATTTTGCAGACAGGCTCGCATCGACCGCGCGCCGCTTGCCGGACGCGGCCCTGATTGAGACCCCCTACGCGCCAGTTTTGCAATCGCTGCTCGGCACTGGAAAGGTGGACCACGTCACCGAAGTGGCCCGCACGCCGCAACTGAGCGCCACAGGCGATCCAATAATCGCCGACGGCGAAATACTGCCGCTCGCCCCTGCCTCAGTCAATCTTGCAGTGTCGTTGCTTGCCTTGCATGAAGCCAGCGACCTTGTCGGACAATTGGTGCAATACCGGCTCGCGCTCAGGCCAGACGGGCTGATGATTGCCGCGTTGCCGGGCGCAGGGACGCTTGCCGAATTGCGTGAAAGCCTGCTCGTGGCCGAAACAGAATTGAGCGGCGGCGTCAGCCCGCGCGTCATGCCGTTTGTTGATGTCCGTGACGCCGGGGGTCTGTTGCAGCGGGCCGGCTATGCGCTCCCGGTGGCAGACATCGAGACCATCACGGTCCGCTATGACACAATGTTTGATCTGCTGCGCGACCTGCGGGCGATGGGGGCGACAAGTTCTTTGACCGCCCGGTCCCGGGTGCCGGCAACGCGGCGCCTTTTTGCCCGCGCCGCCGAGATTTACGCAGAGCGGTTTTCCGATCCCGATGGCCGGATCCGCGCGACCTTCGCAATTGTTTGGCTGTCTGGCTGGGCGCCGGACCCGTCCCAGCAAAAGCCTGCACGGCGCGGTTCAGCAACTGTTTCGCTGGCCGACGCGCTCGAAGTCAAACGGGACTGAACAGGTAGATTACAGAGGGTTCTGGAGCAAATCCGGCCTACTGCATCGGTCCGAAAATCGGAATCGATTTCCAGAAGCACAATGCAGCAAATTCAAAGTGTTAGAGCGTTCTTGGCGCGTCCAATTGGACGCGCGGCGCTCTAGACCCTTTCAGGTTCAAATGGAAACGGTTCTGTTTCCTCGATGGCGAGGCAATCCGCAAGGAAGACGGCGAAGGACGGGCTGGTGGCCCGGCCAAGTCCGGCTGACGCGGCGGGTGCCCGCCAGCGGGAAACCCTTCGGGCCGGGTGGATTTGGGTCAAATCCTTCGGGCTTCGGACTTGGCCGGGCCACCAGCCCGTCCTTCGCCAAAGCCCTCGACCTTGGCCCAAATCCCCTCCGGCAGAACGATTCCATTTGGACCTGAAAGGGTCTAATGGAGGGTATTTTGGAGCTTGCGGCCAGGATTGGCCAGAAGGTCTTCGACCTCGTTGCCGACCATGCTGATGCTGGCCACAATTGCCAATGAAAGCGACACGATGATTACCGCGTATTCGACGGACGTCACACCGCTGGTATTATTCAGGAAACGTCTGAAAATCGGCAAACTCGCGCCCTCTTTTCCAAAAAACGACTGGACACACATTCAAAAACATACAGGCAACACAATAATGAATGTGAACCAGCAAGGGTTAATTTCGCGTTGTGCGAAGATCAGCAATTTCCGCTGCGGGCGCCATTTTCGCGGATGACGCAGATGGCGTTGGGTGAATCTTGCAAAATGCTCCGGCGGATTGTGTAGCGGTCGTTTTGCTGAATGCTGCCTGTTGCCATCGTGTCGACACCTGGCGAACCGACAAAGCTTCGCGTCTGATTGTCAACGATTGGAGCCAGAATGAGCGCCAGTGCAACGGCGGCCGATCCGAACAGCAAAGCAAATCTCAAGACGCCGCCACCGGCGATTCCCAACAGCGATTCGCGACTTGCATCGCTTGATGCCCACTCCGACCGATGATCCATGACGCAACCTCACACCAACAAAAGGCGCACATCAAAAACCGCGCCGCATTGGAGAAATTTGTCACGTTTCACTAAACGTTCGATTAACGATACCGGGTGAGAAACGAATCTCTACAAAAGGTCGATCAGAAACGGAATTAGCGGTTCGTCAGCGGGTGGCATGGGGTAGTCACGCATGTCGCGCGGCCTCACCCACTTGATCTTCTGCCCCTCCATTCCCGACGGGATGCCTTCGAAACGGCGGCAGACGTATAGCGGCATCAAGAGATGAAAAGTCTCGTAGCGATGGCTGGCAAATGTCAGAGGAGCGAGACAGGCATGTTGGGTGACAATGCCAAGCTCTTCTGCCAATTCACGCACCAGAGTATCTTCGGGAGACTCGCCAGGCTCAACTTTTCCGCCGGGAAACTCCCACAGACCTGCAAGCTGCTTGCCAGCAGGCCGCTCGCTGAGCAACACCCGGCCATCTGCGTCGACAAGCGCGCAAGCTGCCACCAGCAATAGTTTGGACGGAGCCTGTTCCGAATTCATCGCAATCCTGCCGGCTGCCGGTAGTGGTAGCGGTAGACTTCGTTGAAACCGATCGAGCGATAGAGCCCGATTGCTGCCTGGTTGTCAGCATCGACCTGAAGCCAGGCAATCCTTGCGCCACGCATGCGCGACCACTTGATTGCCGACAGCACGACCCGCCGGCCAAAACCCTTGCCACGCTGGCCAAACGACGACGCCACCTGAAACAAGCCGGCCAGCTCGCCATCGTGAACACAGATCGCGCTCGCAACTGGTTTGTCCCCGTCTTCAATCAGGAAAAGGCCACTTTCAGGTTCGATGGAACTGACCACCTGGGTCAAGCCGGGACGAACTGACGGCTCAAAGTCGCTCACCGTCATCGCCGCACTGATAAAGCGGGCCGTATCGCGAAGTGGAATCTGGCTGATGACCTGCTCGAAATCGATCTCGTCCAGCGCCAGCGTCATGACCAGAGATTCGTCGAAACGCGTCCAGTTCTGACTGTCGAGATAATCGCGCACAGGACGCCCTGCGAGGGGCGACACACGGAAGGTCAGCGGTCTGCCAAATTCTTCGAACCGGCTAGCAGCAGCCGCGATCCGTTCGCCAATGTCCTGATTGTCGCCAGGGTCAAGCACATTGATCGAGTTCAGCCTTTTGGCAGGGTGTCCACCAGTGAGACGGATCAGCCATGCTCGATCATAGTGCAGCGACGCCGCAGGCCATGCGCGAAACCCCGCTGCCTCAAAGCGCCGCACTGTCGGCAGAAATGGTTCGACAGATTGAACCGACATCATCAGGAACGATAATCGCCATTGATCGCGACATACTCCTTGGTCAGGTCGCACGTCCAAACCGTCGCCTTGCCCTTGCCTATGCCAAGATCAGCCCTGATCGCGATTTCGTCGCGCTTCATGTAGGTCGAGGTCCGCTCTTCAGAATAAGCAGGGTCTCGCTCGCCTGCATGGGCCAGCCTGTTGTCCCCGAACCAGATCGACAGGCGATCCCGATCCGCCGGTTCGCCGGCTTTGCCGACAGCCATGACAACGCGCCCCCAATTGGCGTCTTCACCCGCGACAGCCGTCTTGACCAGCGGCGAATTTGCGATCGACAGTGCGATCTTGCGCGCCGACTTGGCCGATTTGGCGCCGGTCACAGTGACTTCGATCTGCTTGCGCGCGCCCTCACCGTCGCGCACGACCTGTAAGGCAAGGTTCTTCAGGATCTTGTTGAACGCCCGGCGGAACGGCGCGAGACGCGGGTCCTTTGGGTCAGTGATGCGCGCCGCTCCTTTGGCTTTGCCCGTTGCGAAGACCAGCAGCGTGTCGGAGGTTGACGTGTCGCTGTCGACTGTAACCGCATTGAAAGTCTTGGCTGTGCCCTTCGACAGCATGTCCTGCAACACCGGAGCAGCAATCGGCGCGTCGGTTGCGACAAAGGAGAGCATGGTCGCCATGTCGGGAGCAATCATGCCCGCCCCCTTGGCGATACCATTGATGGTAACTTCGACATCTCCCAGCAACACTTTCTGCGTCGCATATTTCGGATAGGTGTCGGTGGTCATAATCGCCTTGCCGGCCGCGTCCCAGCGCGCCGGTTCCGCTGACTTTGCCAATGCGTCAAGCAAATGCGTGAACTTGGCAGGGTCAAGCGGCTCGCCAATTACGCCAGTTGACGCAAGAAACACCTGGTCTTCGCCGCAATGTGCAGCCGCAGCAGCCGCCTTGGCCGTTGCTGTCGTGGTGGCCTTGCCCTTTTGACCGGTAAAGGCGTTGGCATTGCCGGAATTGACCACCAGCACCCCGGCCTTGCCGCCTGGCAGATTGGCGCGGCACAGATCGACAGGCGCAGACGGACATTTTGAACGGGTGAATACGCCAGCAACCTCGGTGCCTTTGTCAAACATCATGACAAGAAGGTCGGTCCGGTTCTTGTATTTGATTCCGGCTTCTGCAGTCGCGATCCGCACCCCGTCGACTGCAGGCATCTTGACGATTTTTTTTGGCGCAAGTGGTGAAACGGAAGCGGACATGGACAGGCCTCGAAGGAGCTGGGTTCGGCGTGATGGTTCCGTTTGCCAAAAGGCTGGCACAAGCGCAAGACGCCGATTGGCCCGCCAAATCAGGTTGCAACCGGACGATGCAGTCGTAAACTACCTCCCTCAAGGTCATCAATCGAGCACAGGTGCTACGCCAACCTACCAAAAGGTCGGAGCGAAACATGAGCAAGATCCAGCGATCTGATTATGATCGCGTCGTCGCCAGGTTCTACCAGTCGGCCTATGGTGGAGACGATTGGCGCGATCCGCTTCAAGCGCTTGCAACCCTGTTTGATGGCAGCCGTGCTTGGCTGATGAATATCAGTGACCGGGGCGTTCAGGGTGCGACGTCGATCGAAGATCCGGAGTTTCACTCCGACGCAGCCCAGTTTGCGATGACGAATGACCCCTTGTTTCATCATACTCGAAGCTGCCTGGAAGGAGACATCAAGTCCCACAGCGAACTGGAAGACATCGCAGAACATCGCAGGCGGGAATTGTTTCAGAATTGGTTGCGGCCACGTGACGCCTGGTTCGGCCTGCAAGGTCATCTGAGGGTCAGTGAACGCAGCCGCATATTCGTGGACGTCAGCCGCAACAGGAACCAGGGCGACTTCACCGGCGCGGACAAGGAGCTTCTGGCGTTGCTCGGGCCTCACATACTGCGTTCGGGCGAGATCGCGCAGTTGCTGCACCAGACCGCCGATCTGCATGCGGCAACTATACCAGCGGCAATTGTGGTCGATCAAAAACTGCGCATCGCCGAAATGAATGAGCGTGCAGCAGATCTCATCTCGAACAGCCGCACACCACTCACGATATCCGGCGGTATGCTGCAACTCACCGGCTCAAATGACAGCGCAAGGTTGGAAGCCCTGACACTTGACGCAGTGTCCGGCTCACATGGCCATGGCGGCGGAATGATGCTGTCTGACCCGCCCGGCGATGATCGCAGGATGCGATTGGTCATTTCAGTTGCGCCATTTGTCAGGCCTGACCTTTTTGGTTTCAATAGTGGCGGTTTGGCTGCTGTTTTTGTTCGATCCGTCGGCGGCACTGCAAACGAAGCACTGGAAGGTCGGCTGCGGGAGCTTTTCGGCCTGCCGCCAAGCCATGCCAGACTAGCCGTGGCGATTGCTGATGGAATAACTGTTCGTCAGGCAGCGGTTGAGCGTGGACTTACCTATGCAAGCGCGCGGACCTATCTTGAACAAATCTACCGCAAGACCGGCACGAGGCAGCAAGCTGAACTCGTTGCACTTCTGAAGGCAATCGAAGCTATCGGTTGACGAACGGTCATAAAATGCCCCGACCCTCGGCAAATGTCGACTATGCGGCGATAGGCATGCAGCCTAAGTTTTTTAGAGGAGATGGGCTCCTGATCATGCTGCCAACGGGGCTTTCCCCCTGCGGCCTCGCTTTCATTGGTGTTCGCCCACTTTCGCTATTCGCAGGCCTTCCAGCTTGCCGGCGGCGCGGTTTGAAGTCCCTTTGCCGCGCCGCCGTCCTTTTTCCGGCAATGACGCACGGTTCGTGCACAGATCAAAACTGAGGGTTGCGCCGCTTCTGACGCATTCAGTTCGGTGCGATCTGTGTCTTTTGCCCGATGCAAACACTTCGCAAGGTAAGTTTTAACGCGATTTTCACAGTCCTTGCCTCATCTGGACGTTGCGTCAGCAGATCAATGAGCAGCATGGCTACCGACCAAAGCATCAATGGAACCGTCCTGGCCGCTGAAGTCGCCGCCTATTCAAAACAGATTCCAGTTCTCTATTTTGTGGCCATGGCCAATGCAGGCACGGTTGCTATCAGCCATCACGGGATCGTTCCGAACTATCTGACGGCTGTCATCGGTCCTTTGATGATCTTCGCAGGCGCTCTGCGTATGCTCTTCTGGCTGCGGTCCAAGAACTTGGCGGCGACTGTGGAACAGGCCGAGGTTACTGCACGCAGAGCGACCATGGTCAGCGCGGCAATCGGCTCTTTCATGCTCCTCTGGCTAGTTGCACTCTGGATACATGGCAATGTGGAAACACGCGGTCACGTTGTGCTGAGCATCGGCATCACCGGCGTCGCCGCAATCCTTGGCATGATGCACCTGCGGAGTGCGGCCATCGCCATGGCGACGATGGTGACGGTGCCGTTTGCGCTATTCTTGATGACCCGCGGCGGGGTGTCGGCAATGATCGCCACCAACTTGCTGCTTGTCATCGCATCGGCGCTTTACGTGTTGTTCGTGACGTCTGAGAACTTCAAGGAAATGATCCGGGCCCGCATCGATGCGACACGGCTGGGCGACGAGAACCTGCGGCTGGCAAACCTCGACAATCTCACCGGATTGCCGAACCGCCGGCACTTCTTTCACGAACTTGAGACGAGGATCGCAGCTGCAACAGCGCAGAATCGCAAACTTGCCGTGGGCGTCCTCGATCTGGACGGATTCAAACCGGTCAATGACCTCCACGGCCACGCGCTCGGCGACGAGGTGCTTCGCCTTGTTGCAGACCGGCTAAATGCCTCAATTGAAGGCGGCATGTTCGTTGCGCGCCTGGGCGGCGACGAATTCGCACTTATCCTTGATGGCAATGCGACCGAGGCGGAAATCCTGCAATACGGCAATCTCGTCTGTTCCGAAATGGCCAAGCCGTTCCCCGTCTCCGGTATCTCGGTCAACATGGGGGCTTCCGCCGGCTTCGCCATCTTTCCCGACGTCGCATCAAACTCCGTCGAGATCTATGAGCGCGCCGACTACGCGCTTTACCACGTCAAGCAGAACGGCCGCGGGAAAAGCGCGCTCTATACCCAGGCGCACGAAACCCAGGTCCGCGCCGAGAGCGGCATCGAACAATGCCTGCGCCACGCCGACCTCGAACGCGAAATGTATCTGCAGTTCCAGCCTGTCCTCGACATCAGTGCTGACCGGGTGATTGCGTTCGAGGCGTTGGGCCGGTGGAAGAGCCCAATCCTTGGCTCCGTCTCGCCCGGCGAATTCATCCCCGTCGCTGAACGCAGCCAGATGATCAACGAGATTTCCCTCGTACTGCTGCGCAAGGCGCTTGTTGCTGCAAAAGCATGGCCCAGCGAGGTCGGCCTTTCATTCAATCTGTCGACGCGTGATCTGATTTCGCCGCAAACGATGCTGTCGATCATTTCAATCGTACAAGCCAGCGGTATCAACCCGGCGCGCATTGGCTTTGAGGTCACCGAAACAGCGCTGATGGGCGACATCGCACAGGCCGATGAAGCGATCCGTCTGCTCAAGGCGCTCGGCTCGCAAGTGTCGCTTGACGACTTCGGCACCGGCTATTCGAGCCTCAGCCATGTGCATAAGTTCGCTTTCGACAAGATCAAGATCGACCGCAGCTTCGTCACAACGATCGAAACGCACGCAGCCAGCCGGACAATTGTGCGCAGCGTTGTCGACCTGTGCCGCAGCCTGAACATCGGCTGCGTCGTTGAAGGCATGGAAACAGAAGGCCAGGCAGACATCCTGGCCCGCCTCGGCTGCAACGAGATGCAGGGCTATCTGTTCAGCAAGCCGATCGACGAAGCCGGCATCCCCGACTATCTCACCCGCAATGATGAGATAGCAGCGTTTTCGCAGGCCCTCAGCGCCTGAAGGCCGGCGCTTACTGCGCCTGATCTTCCGTCTTTTCGAGAGCTTCCACCCCGGCCTTCAATGCCGGATCTGTGATATCGACCTTGGCTGCGTCGCGCAGCGACTTGACCGTCTCGAAATACTTGTCGCGGAACACGATCTGGCGGATCTGGTCCTTGACCGTATCGAATGCCGGCGGCTGCTTGGCGCGCTTGTCCTCAAGCTTGATGATGTGGAAACCGAACTGGCTCTGCACCGGTTCTTTGGTATATTCGCCGGGATTGAGCGCAAAGGCCGCCTTTTCAAACTCAGGAACCATCTGGCCAGCGCTGAAATACCCGAGATCACCACCAGCAGCGCCCGAACCCGGATCCGTCGACTTTTCCTTGGCAATCGCAGCAAAATCGGCGCCGCCGTCCAGTTCCTTGATAATTGCGTCCGCCTCTTCCTTGGTCTTGACCAGAATATGCGCCGCCTTGACTTCGTTGACGGGCGTTGCTGCCGCCATTTCCTTGTCGTAGCGGGCGCGCACGGCCTCGTCATTCACCTGCGGCGCAATTTCCTTATCGATCATCTCGGCGTGCAGGGCGCGCTGGTTGAGAAATTCGATCCGGCGCTTGAACGTCTCGTCCTGATCATATCCGGCCGCCTTGGCCTTGTTTGACATGACCCGGATCTCGATCACAGCAGAAAGAGCGGCGGCGCGCTTCTGCTCAGGCGTCAATTGCGCAAACTGCTGATCAAGCTCGGTTTCGGCCAGCTTCACATCGGCTTCCGTAATGTTGACGCCATCAACTGTCGCCACAACCGTCGCCGGATCGAGCGCCGGAGCTGCCGGAGCAGCTTCAGCTGCGGGTTGGGCCGGCGCTGTATTGTCCTGGGCCAAGGCTACGATGCTGGTCGAGGCTAGAAGGCCGGCTGCGATGCAGACGCGCGCAATCCGGGAACCGAGTTTTGAAGCTTGCATGGATTTGTTCTCCTTATTCGGCTCTCAAGCACGTCCGAAACCGGCCATATTGTGGCGGGATGGTCTAAATTACCACGATGTAACGTGGCGTTGACATCAATGACCGCCCTCCTTATCTGTCCAGCACCTTGGCGTCCAGATGCGAATTCGGGGGCCAATTCCTGTTGTCTGCGGCACTCCCTGGCCGGTGCTGATACCGGCCCCGTGAACCGTCGGGTTCATTTCTGAAAGGACCATTAAATGGTCAGCTTCGGCGGCCTCGCCCGCAAGATTTTCGGTTCCTCCAATGACCGTCGCGTCAAATCTGCCCGGCCAAGGGTCGATCAGATCAATGCGCTCGAACCAGAAATGCAGGCGCTCAGCGATGAGCAACTGCGCGAACGCACCCAGATGTTCAAGCAACAACTGGCGGAAGGCGCGACACTGGACCAGATTCTTGTCCAGGTGTTTGCAACCGTGCGCGAAGCTTCGCGCCGCGCGCTCGGCATGCGCCCGTTCGACGTGCAGCTGATCGGCGGCATGGTGCTGAACTCCGGCTCGATCGCCGAGATGCGCACCGGCGAAGGCAAGACGCTCGTCGCAACCCTTCCAGTCTATCTCAATGCGCTTGAGGGCAAGGGCGTCCACGTCGTCACAGTCAACGACTACCTGGCCCGCCGCGACGCCGAATGGATGGCCCGTCTCTACGGATTTCTCGGTCTCACCACCGGCATCATCGTCCATGGCATGACTGACGACCAGCGCCGCGCTGCCTACGCCTGCGACATCACTTATGCGACAAACAACGAACTCGGCTTCGACTATCTGCGCGACAACATGAAATATGACCGCTCAGAAATGGTTCAGCGCGGTCATCATTTCGCGATCGTCGACGAAGTCGACTCCATTCTGGTCGACGAAGCCCGCACGCCGCTCATCATTTCCGGTCCGCTCGAAGACCGTTCGGAAATGTACAACACCGTTGATCGCTTCATGCTGGATCTGGTTCCGGAAGACTATGAGATCGACGAAAAGCAGCGCACTTCGATCTTTACTGAAGCCGGTACCGAAAAGCTTGAGAACCTGTTGCGCGACGCCGACCTGCTGAAAGGCGAGTCGCTCTATGACGTCGAGAACGTCGCGATGGTTCACCATGTCAACAATGCGCTGAAGGCGCATCGCCTGTTCTCCAAGGACAAGGACTACATCGTCCGCAACGGCGAAATCGTCATTATCGACGAATTCACCGGCCGCATGATGCCAGGCCGCCGTTACTCGGAAGGTCTGCACCAGGCGCTGGAAGCCAAGGAACATGTGGCTATCCAGCCGGAAAACCAGACGCTGGCCTCGGTGACTTTCCAGAACTACTTCCGCCTCTATAAGAAACTGGCCGGCATGACCGGAACCGCTTCAACCGAGGCTGAAGAATTCGGCAACATCTACGGCCTCGACGTTGTCGAGATCCCGACCAATCTGCCGGTGCGGCGCGAGGACGACCACGACGAGGTCTATCGCACTGTCGAGGAAAAATACCGCGCGATCATCCGCGAGATCCGCGAGGCCCATGATCGCGGCCAGCCGGTTCTGGTCGGCACCGTGTCGATCGAAAAATCCGAACAGCTGGCAGAACGTCTGCTCAAGGAAGGCTTTAACCAGTTCCAGGTGCTCAACGCACGCCACCACGAGAGCGAAGCGCAGATCGTAGCCCAGGCCGGCAAGCCTGGCACAATCACCATCGCCACCAATATGGCTGGCCGCGGCACCGACATTCAGCTTGGCGGCAATGCCGACATGCGCATTGAAGAGGAACTGGCCAACGTGCCGGCTGGTCCCGAGCGCGCCGAAAAGGAAGCGGCCATCCGCGCCGACGTGCAGCGGCTGAAGGAACAGGCGCTCGCCGCCGGCGGTCTCTACGTTCTGGCCACCGAGCGGCATGAATCGCGCCGCATCGACAACCAGCTACGCGGCCGCTCCGGCCGTCAGGGCGATCCGGGCAAGTCAAAGTTCTTCCTGTCGCTACAGGATGATCTGATGCGCATTTTCGGGTCCGAGCGCATGGACAGCATGCTCGTCAAGCTCGGCCTCAAGGAAGACGAGGCCATTGTCCATCCGTGGATCAACAAGGCACTCGAAAAGGCTCAGAAGAAGGTCGAGGCGCGCAACTTCGACATTCGCAAGAACCTGCTCAAATATGACGACGTGCAGAACGACCAGCGCAAGGTGGTGTTCGAACAGCGCATCGAGCTGATGGATGCCGAAGACGTGACCGAGACGGTCACCGAAATGCGGCATGAAACCATCGAGGACATGGTTGCACGCCATATTCCAGAAAACGCCTACCCCGAGCAGTGGGACACCGAGGGCCTCAAGGAAGCGGTGATCCGCGACCTCAACCTCGACCTGCCGGTCGAACAATGGGCAATGGAAGAAGGCATCGACGAGGAGCAGATCCGCGAGCGTCTGATGGCCGCCGCAGATCAGGCCGCAGCCGAGCGCGCTGAGCGCATAGGTCCGGAAATCATGCCCCGAGTCGAAAAATCATTCCTGCTACAGACGCTTGATACGCTTTGGCGGGAGCATCTGGTCAACCTCGAACACCTGCGTTCGGTCGTCGGCTTCCGCGGTTATGCCCAGCGCGATCCGCTCAATGAATACAAGAGCGAGGCGTTCGAACTGTTCCAGTCGCTGCTTGGCAATCTGCGCCAGATGGTGACGCAGCAGCTGATGCGTGTCGAATTGGTCCGCGAACAGGCCGACGCTCCGCCGCCGGAATTGCCCCCGATGTTTGGCCATCACATTGACGGCACCACCGGCGAAGATGATTTCGGCGAAGGATCCGGCATGCAGTTTGTGTCGGAAGAGATTGTCGATCCCGAAAAACGCGACCCCAACGACCCGACGTCGTGGGGTAAGGTTGGCCGCAACGAGCCCTGTCCGTGCGGTTCGGGCAAGAAGTTCAAACATTGCCACGGCGCATTTGTCTAGGCCGTAGTGCCGCGATCATAACTAAGCTCTTGCGCCGTCCGGACATTTCGGGCGGCGTTTTTGTTGGATTGCCACCGAATCTTAAGCTCTGACTGCTAGCTACCAATGACAAGTAGTGTGGAGTTTGTGAGCGTTGCGCTTTTCTGCGGCCACCACCGCTGATCGGTTGCTGCCCCCCGGCTGGGCAGAACGCGCTCGTCCGCTCACAGGGATGATCGATACGGTGCTGTTCTCCCGCAATGAACGGGCGGTTGCAGGCCGCATGGCGATCATTGCCTTCGCCATTCGTATTCTCAGCGCTGTCATCGCATTTGTCAGCCAGGTTCTGCTGGCCCGCTGGATGGGCTCGTTCGAATACGGCATCTTTGTGCTGGTCTGGGTGACCATGGTGATTGCCGGCAATCTGTCATGCCTTGGCTTTCACACGTCGATCATCCGCTACATTCCGGAATATCAGGAAAAAGGAGCTTTCGACGAGCTTCGCGGCATCATGGTTGCCAGCCGTCTGTTTGTGCTGGCCGCGTCGACGGCAATCGCCGCTCTCGGCGCGCTGGCGGTCTGGTTGATGGCCGGTCGCATCGAAGATTATTACATCGCGCCCTTCATCATCGGATTCTTCTGCCTGCCGATGATTGCCCTTTCGGATGTCGTGCAAGGCATCTCGCGCGCCAATTCCTGGGCGCTGTCGGCGCTCACGCCAACCTATATCATCCGGCCGATTCTGATCCTCGTCTTCATGGGGATCGCGCTGGCTCTAGACTATCCAGCAGACGCGATCACAGCACTGTTTGCCACCGTTGCAGCCACATATGCGACCACGCTCTGGCAACTGGTGACTGTCACGGCGCGCGCCGATGCGAGGGTTGAACCCGGGCCGAAGCGCTTTCGTATGCGCGAATGGTTCTGGGTATCGCTGCCGATCTTTCTGGTCGAAAGCTTCTTTTTCCTGCTGACCAATGCCGACGTGCTGATGGTCGGCATGTATATGTCGCCTCATGACGTGGCCGTCTATTTTGCAACGGTCAAAACACTGGCGCTGGTTCACTTCGCCTATTTCGCCGTCAAGGCGGGCGTCGCACAGCGCTATGCGCAATACACGCACACCGGCGCTCGCGATCAGCTCGCTCTGTTCGCCCGCGAGACAGTTTCGTGGACCTTCTGGCCGTCGCTGGCGATGGCGATCATCGTGCTATTGATTGGCAAACCGATGCTGTCGCTGTTTGGACCGGAGTTCAGCGAAGGCTACCCCTATCTGTTCCTGCTTGCCATCGGCGTGGTGGCGCGCGCCTCGGTCGGCCCGACTGAAAGCCTGCTGACAATGACTGGTCACCAGAACATCTGCGCAGCGGTATATGCCGCCACCCTGGCGCTCAACATCGGTCTGAACGTTGTGCTGATCCCGATCTACGGGCTGTGGGGCGCAGCCATCGCAACAACTGTCGCGATGTTGTTTGAAGCGTCCGCGCTGTCCTTCACCGTGTGGCGCAAGCTCGGCATCGTCATGACCATCCTGTCGCCCAGGCGCACTGCCGGAGCCGCTAGCTGATGGCGGCGGTTCCTATCCTTGAAGAAATGAACAGCAGTGCTGCTGGCGTGATGATTGCCGGCCTGGCGGGTATGCAGGCCGAGCCTGCGACACTGGCTCAGCTGCAACTGATCGGCGTTGGCCGACAGGCGCGAAGCCTTGCGATCTATCAGGCGTCGGCCGGTTTCGACCTCGTCGACGAGCTCGACCACCTGTCGGCGCGCTCCATCGAGCCAAACGTCTTCTTCAACCCGCGCTTTCTGGCGCCGGCCATGCCCCGTCTTGAAGACAGGGAAGTTCGCCTGGCCGTCATTCGCGACGGAGAAGGCAATCGCAACCGGCTGCGCATGCTGCTGCCGTTCTCGATCGAGCGCGCGCCGGTGCCATTGGCGGCCCCGATCATCCGCGCCTGGTCAAGCCCCTTCGGGCCTGTTGGCACACCAATCATCGATGCCGACGATCCGGTCGCGGTGGTCGAAGATTTCATCGACATGATCGCTCGGCCACACCTCAAATTCCCGCAGGTGCTGGCGCTGCCGGATATGCGCCTGGACGGCAATGTCGCCTCTGTGCTGCGTTCGGTGGCACTGCAGCGCAACCTCTATTTCACCGAGACGAACCGCGTCGAGCGTGCATTTCTGCAAAGCCATCTCGACGGAGACGCCTATCTCAAGCAGACGCTACGCTCGCATCATCTGCGCGAATTCCGCCGCCTGAAACGGCGTTTGGGCGAACTCGGAAAGCTGGAATATTCGATTGCCCGTCAGCCCGACGAGGTGCGCATCGGCGTCGAGGCCTTCCTGTCGCTGGAGGCAACCGGCTGGAAAGGCCGTCAAGGCACCGCGATGGTGGTTGACCGGTTCCGCGCTGCGTTTGCGCGCGAGGCCGCTTACGGGCTCGCCCAACGCGATATGTGTCGCGTTCATATGCTGACACTCGACGGCAAGATCATCGCCTGTCTGGTCGTCTTCATCGAAAACGGTTGTGCCTATACGTGGAAGACAGCGTTTGACGAGGCCTATTCGGCCTATTCGCCGGGCACGCTGCTGATGATCGAGGTGACAGGCACCCATCTCGACGACCCCAACATCATGCTGACCGATTCCTGCGCGATTCCCAATCATCCGGTCATGGACAGGCTATGGGCCGAGCGCCGCCCCATGGGCACGCTGGTGATCGGCCTGACGGCAGGCGCCGATCGCGCCGCGCGTCAGGCAGCCAGCCAGCTCAATCTTTATTCTGAAACGCGCAATATGGCGCGCATCGTGCGCAACCGGCTGAACAAGCTGCTCAAACGTTAGGCCGCTTCTTGCCGCGCCTTGTCGCGGAAGAACCGCCGGATCACCTTGCCAGTTGTCGTCAGCGGAACCTCGTCGACAAACTCAACCTCGCGCGGATATTCATGCGCCGACAGGCGCTCGCGCACCCACAGCTTGATGTCTTCAGCCAGCTCTCCACTGGCCGCAAAGCCGTCGCTCAGCACCACATAGGCTTTGACGATCTCGGTACGCACTGCATCCGGCTTGCCGACAGCCGCAGCGATCTGCACAGCCGGATGCGCCGCCAGACAGTCCTCAATCTCGCCCGGTCCAATCCGGTATCCGGCAGAGGTAATGACGTCATCGTCGCGCCCGACAAAGGTGACAAATCCATCATGGTCCATCGTCCCCTGATCGCCGGTCATCATCCAGTCGCCAACATGTTTCCTTGCAGTCGCTGCGTCATCTTGCCAGTAACCAAGGAACATCACCGGGTCTGGTCTGAGGACCGCGATCTGACCGGACACGCCGTGCGCCAGTTCGTTGCCCTGCGCGTCAACAATCGCCACCTGGTGACCCGGCACAACACGGCCAATCGGCCCCGGGCGGCTGACGCCCAGCAGCGCGCATGAGCCCAGCACCAGATTGCATTCGGTCTGGCCATAGAACTCGTTGACCGCAAAGCCGAAGGCATCATGCGCCCAATCATAGGTCTCGCGCCCAAGCTGCTCGCCCGCGGACATCACCGCACGCAGCGACAGCGGAAAATTGCGCGGGTTCAGCCCGGAATTCTTGAGCATCCTGAGCGCTGTTGGCGGCAGGAAGGCGAGCGTCACCTTGAGATCGGCCATCAGATCGAGCGCACCTTGCGGGCTGAACCGCTCAAACCGGCCATAGGCTGCGGGAATGCCAAGCGTCAACGCAGGCAGCAGAGCATTGAGAAGGCCACCCGCCCAGGCCCAGTCGGCCGGCGTCCACATCACATCGTCGGGCTGCGGTGGAAACTGATAGGCCATCTCGAAGCCGGGCAAATGGCCGAGCAGCACCCGGTGGCCATGCAGCGCACCTTTTGGCGGGCCGGTTGTGCCCGAAGTGAAGATCATCAGAGCAGGATCGTCAGGCCCGGTATCGACCGGATCAAACGTGGCAGGCTCGCCTGCAATCAGCTCGGCAAGCGCCTGCCGCTGCCATGCAGCCGATGTCGCCTGCGAGGCATTCGACGGTTCTGTCTCGATAAGCCAGCGCAGATCGGGCAATTCGTCTTCGATCAATCCAATATTTTCGGCGCCCTTGGCATTGGCGATAACGGCAGACACTCCGGCAAAACGCAGCCGGAAACCGAGCGCTTCGCGGCCGAACAACAGCGCCAGCGGCACAGCGATCGCACCGAGCTTGTAGATGGCGACGTGGCCTGCCAGCGCATCCAGCCCTTGGGGCACGAGTAGCGCCACCCGGTCGCCCTGCCTGACGCCCAGCCGGCGCAACCCGTTGGCGAGTGCATTGGACCGATCGCGCACCGCGCCATAACTGTGAAAGACTGGCTCGCCGCCATTGTAGTCGATCAGGGCAGTGCGCTCTGGCTCACGCTCGGCCCAGACGTCGCAGGCAGCAATGCCGATATTGAACTTCGCGGGAATTTCCCAGCGAAAGTCGCGAACCAGATCATCAAAATTGTCCCGAAGCGGAAGCAAACACGAACTCCGTTTCTGGCCATCGATTCGACAGCCAGGGCAGCGCAATGGCCCGCAGCCTTCTAAAGGACCGAAACAGCCGCCGCAACGACTGTAGAATTACCAGTTGGGATGAGATCGCGCGTTTCCGGAAAAGAAAAGGCCCGCCGAGGGAGGAGGTTCGGCGGGCCTGATTCTATTGCGATGCGGGAGGAGGTGCACCGCAATGAATGTTGGTTCTCTGGGAGGAGGTAGATCACCAACAACGCAAAGATAGGACGACCCGGACTTACCTTCCAGCATCGTTTTTGCATGGCACGCATGCATTTTTTGCATTGCAGCATAAACATTCCGCAACGCAACACGGGCGCGCTTTGGTCAGGCTCGATTGACGCTTTGGTGGCCGTCTGTCACAAACTTGGCGCAGAACCCAAACGAAGGAACGCTGATGTCTGAAGTCGAACAGCAGGACGGAGCCCCGGAAAAGATCGGCGGCGCGCTTGGTTATCTGTTCTTTGCCGTCCTTTGCCTGATCATGGCATGGACGATCGTGGGCCGGCCGTATCTCGGCCTTTGATTCAAGCAGCGCCAAAGCCTGCAAAGCGCCGATCGGGCAAATGTGCGAATCAAACTGGGCTGCTGAACAAGTGGTGCCCCCTGCCGGGATCGAACCAGCACTCCTCTCGGAACCTGATTTTGAGTCAGGCGCGTCTACCAATTCCGCCAAGGGGGCCGCCTGAAAGGCGTCAAAGCGAACTATACGGACCGCTGCCCGTCGTCAACAAGACATCACGAATGTTGCGTCGATCTGACCGCACCCAAGCCTTGCAAATACCCCAATGCGAGCGCCATAAGGCCAGACGCTTCGAACGGGCCGCCATTCATGTCGCTTTCATCGCCGATCACACAAACCCAGACCCGGACTGCGCTGCTTCTGCTCATCGGCACTGCTGCGACGGTTGGAACAGCACTCGGCTTCGAACATATTGGCGGCTACATCCCATGCATGCTCTGCCTGCAGCAGCGCATTCCCTATTATGTGGCCGCGCCCCTGGCGGCAGCGGCGCTGATCGCCATCTTTATGCACCGCCCGGCAATAGTCTCGCGCGTGCTGCTGCTGTTGGTGGCGATCACCATGACCATTAGCATCGGCATGGCGGCCTACCACTCCGGCGTCGAATATGGCTGGTGGCCCGGACCCGCTTCGTGTGGCGTGGTGCCAGCGGCGACCGGCAGCGGCAATGGCATTCTCGACCAGTTGAACACTGTCATCCCGCCATCATGCGATAGCGCCGCCTGGCGCGACCCGGTGATCGGCCTGTCCTTTGCGGGCTGGAACTTCCTGGCGAGCATCCTGTGGGCAGCGATTGCCTGGCGCGGCGCTCTGAAAGCTTAAGGCTCCAGCTCGACATCCCAGTAGAGATAGTCCATCCAGCTTTCATGCAGGTGGTTCGGGGGGAACAGACGGCCATTGTTGTGCAGGTCGTGCACGGTCGGCTGGAACGCCTTTTGCCGAGGCCACATCTTGGCCTGGGCCGGCATCATGCCACCCTTCTTCAGGTTGCAGGGTGAACAGGCCGCCACGACATTCTCCCAGGTCGTCGCCCCGCCACACCGCCGCGGAATGACGTGGTCGAAGGTCAGCTCGTCAGGCGAGCCGCAATACTGGCACTGAAAACGGTCGCGCAAGAAGACGTTGAAACGGGTGAAGGCAGGATTACGTGACGGCTTCACATAAGACTTGAGGCAGACGACGCTCGGGATCTTCATCGAGAAGGTCGGTGAAGAAACATGGTGGTCATATTCGGCAACGATGTTGACCCGATCAAGAAACACAGCCTTGATCGCGTCCTGCCAGGACCAGAGCGACAACGGGTAATAACTGAGCGGCCGGTAGTCTGCGTTCAGCACCAGCGCTGGCAATCCATCAGGCGAGACATGAGCTGTCACGTATCAGCGACTCCCGGGTCAATTCGCATCCATAGTCTAAGCGAGACGTGACAGGATTGTGAAGCAGGCATTCTGCGGGAGAAAGCGCGCAGGAGCGTTCTGGCTAACGATTTTTCAGCCGGCTGGCGGTTGCGCAACAATAGGAGCCGCATCCCGGCCCTTCATATCGCGGTAGTAGGCCCAGAACAGCCGCGCCGCAGAGCCTCGCCAGGGCGCCCATGATTCGGCGATATGCGCCAGGGCCCGGTCACCGGGACGGGGCGAAATGCCCAATGCGTGGCCGACCGCGCTTTGCAACGCCACATCCTTTGCCGGAAAGACATCGGGGTGACCGGCGGCAAACAGCAGATAGACCTGCGCTGTCCAGGGCCCGATGCCGTCGACAGAGGTAAGCCGCACAATCGCCTCGTCAGAGCTGAGCGAGCACAGATGATCGAGGTCGAGGCCATCTTCCACCGCCTGCGCCAGGGCCAGAATCGTCCGTTGCTTTGGCCGCGACAGGCCGGCGTCGCGGAACACGGTCTCGTCTGCCGTCAACACGCCTTGCGGTGTCATCGGGCTGACCAAATTGGCAAATCGTCCGAGGATGGCGGCGGCGCTTGCCCGCGACACCATCTGCGAGATGACGATGGACACCAGACTATCGAACCCGGGATGCGTCAGCCTGAGCTCAACCTCTCCAGCCACGGCGCGCACACTGACCAGACGCCGATCAGCGTGGCAAAGCGCGTCGAGGTCGCGCTCGACATCCGCAAGACTTCCGATCTTGTCCATTCAGCATTCACTTTCGCCGGTCATCAAAACACCGTAGCAATGGCCAAACCTTACACCAACTGCCAGACTGATCGTTCCTGACACGCATGCCACCCGTTTTCAGATTTGCCCCCAGCCCTAATGGCGAACTCCATCTTGGCCATGCCCGCTCGGCGCTGTTGAACGAGAAGCTGGCGCACCAGACCGGCGGCCGCTTGCTGCTGCGCATCGAGGACATCGACCTGGTCCGCTGCACGCCAGAGTTCGAGGCAGGCATCTATCGCGATCTCGAATGGCTGGGGCTTGACTGGGAAAAGCCGGCGCGGCGGCAGTCGGACCATTTTGCAGACTACGCCGCTGCGCTCGAAAAACTGAAGAAACTCGGCGTTGTCTACCCGGGCTTTATGAGCCGCGGGCAGGTGCGCGACCACATTGCCGACATCGAGACAGCGGAACGGCACTGGCCGCGGGACCCTGACGGCGCACCGCTTTATCCCGGCGTCGAGCGTGACATGTCCCGCCGCGAGATCAACAAGCGCATCGCCGCCGGCGACAAGCACGCATGGCGGCTGGACGTCGAGGCGGCGCTGGCGCTCGCCCCAAAGAACCTGTCATGGACAGAGCTTGGCGCCGGCCCGCACGGGGAGACTGGAACGACAGTGGCAAGGCCGCAGGCCTGGGGCGACGTCATACTGTCGCGCTCCGACGCCCCGGCGAGTTATCATCTGGCTGTGACGGTTGACGATGCGGGCCAGGGAGTGTCCGACATCGTGCGCGGCCAGGACCTGTTCCACGCCACCTCAGTGCATCGTTTGCTGCAAACACTGCTTGGCCTGCCTGAACCGGTCTATCGGCACCATCCGCTGGTGCTGGGCACAGATGGACGAAAGCTGGCGAAGAGCGAACGTCACGCAGGCCTGCGCGAATTGCGCGAGGAAGGCGTGTCGCCAAGCGAAGTGCGCGCGCGTGCTATGGCTGGACTGTAACGCACCAACCTGTCAGGAGCCGGTGCTGGCACAGTCGATTCGTTTTGCATCGCAACCCGCTGCGACCTAATTGCCGTTGCCGATCAGACCGGACGCCACCATGCCTGCCGCAACACGTTTCATGCCTGTGCTGTTTGTATTGCTATGGGCCACCGGCTTCATCGGCGCACGCTACGCCATGCCGTGGGCCGAGCCGTTTGCATTTCTTGCGGTGCGCTTTGCGCTGGCTGCTCTGATCCTTGCGGGGATCGTGCTCGCGATGGGCCACAAATGGCCGGCCCGCAAACAGGCAATGCACGCAGTCATTGCTGGCGTGCTGACCCACGGCCTGTATCTGGGCGGTGTGTTCTGGTCGATCCACAAGGGACTGCCCGCAGGCATCTCGGCGTTGATTGCGGGCTTACAGCCATTGGTGACGGTGCTGCTGGCGGCCTGGCTGCTGGGTGAGCGGGTCACGGCAAGGCAGATGGCCGGATTGGCGGTTGGCCTTGTTGGCGTGGTGCTGGTGTTGTGGCCGAAGCTTGGCGTCACCGGCGCCGGCATAAATGCCGCAACGCTCACCGCCAGCCTGATTGCGCTCATCGCCATTTGCGCCGGCACAGTCTGGCAGAAGCGCCATTCCGGCGGCGACAGTCTGATTGCGGGCGCAGCATGGCAATATGTCGGCGCATCCATCGTCATGGCCGCCGCCTCGCTGCTCACCGAGACCGGCGAGTTCACCATCACCGGCGAATTGATATTCGCGATGGTTTGGCTGACGCTGGTGCTGTCGATCGGCGCGATCTTCCTGTTGATGGTAATGATCCGGCAGGGCGAGATATCGCGCGTCGCCTCGCTGTTCTATCTCGTGCCGGCAGTGACGGCTGTGATTGCCTGGTTCCTGTTCGGCGAAAGTCTGACGGTGGTGCAACTGATCGGCATGGGCATAGCGACACTGGGCGTAGCGTTGGCCACTGTTCAGCCGGCTATACGCTCCCGCGCCTCGGAGTAGCGCTTGATCGATGCGTTGAGTTCGCCGCCGAGGATAAAGATCATTGAGATGATGTAGAGGAAGATCACGGCGATCATCACCGAGGCAAGGCCTGCATAGGTCGAGACATAGGTCGAGAACTGTTTGAGGTATTCAGCGAAGATTGACGAGCCGATGATCCAGGCCACCAGAGTAAACAGGATGCCGGGCAACAGGTCGACAATTCGGCGGTGGCCAGCCGGCAGCCAGATATGGACGGCAAACAGGCCAAGCACAATAACGCCGGACGCGATGATATATCGCCACACCGTGATAGTGCCAATGTAAGGGCGGATCCATTCCAGATTGCGCACGGCAATGTCCGCCAGCAGCGGCGCGAGCACCAGCAGCACCGAGATCGCCAGAAAGCCGAAAGTCGCGATGATGACGAAGGCGAGGCTTTGCAGCCGCCGGAACATGAACGACCGGGTCTCCGTCACCCGGTAGGCGCGATTGAGCGAGGTGCGCAGCGCCTCGATGCCATTAGACGCAAAGATGGCGGCAGCGACGACCGACACGGTGAGGAAATCGCCGCGCGGCACGGTCAGCACGCTAAGCACTTCCTTGGCGATCGGCTCGGCAATTTCCTTTGGCCAGGTATCGAACACCAGATGCACAGCCGTGTCAGCAAAGGCGTCGGCCCCGAGAAAACTCGCCAGCGTGGTGGCGAAAATCAGGAACGGGAACAACGCCATGAGGGCCGAGATCGCCAGGTGGGACGACATCGACCAGCCATCATCAGTATCGAAATGGCCCCACGCATCTGACAGCACGCGTTTGATCGCGACGATATTCCGCACATCCACTCCGATTGTCTCACTGACGCGAATATGGGAAAGGTTCAGCACAAAAGGCAAGAACGCATTCCCCGTCGAGGGAATTGCGGCCAGGGAAACTTTCATGGCTCAGGTCTTCAACATTCTCGCCATCGTCGCGATGGTCGCCGTGGTCATCGTACTGCTGCGCGGCCTTTGGAACATGATGAAGGGCGGCGACGGCATGACCTCCAACAAGCTGATGCAAGCGCGTGTCTTCCTGCAGTTCGTGGCGCTTGTGCTGCTCCTGCTCGCCGCCTATTTCATGCGCGGCTAAGTCAATGGTCAAACTCAACAAGATCTACACCCGCAAGGGCGACGACGGCACGACCGGACTGGCGGCAGGCGCGCGGCGGATGAAGTTCGACCTGCGCGTCGACGCCTACGGCACTGTTGACGAGGCGAACTCCACAATCGGACTGGCGCGGCTGCACACGGCGGCATCCCATCCCGAAATCGACGCGATGCTGTTTCGCATGCAGAACGATCTTTTCGACCTCGGCGCGGACCTGGCAACGCCGGAGACCGGCAAGCCCCTGCCCTATGAGCCGCTGCGCATTGTCGCCGCGCAGGTGGACCGCATCGAGCGCGAGATCGATTCGCTGAACAAGAGCCTCGCGCCGCTGAAATCATTCGTTCTGCCGGGCGGCTCAAAGGCTTCCGCCTTCCTGCATCTGGCGCGGACGGTGGTGCGCCGGGCCGAACGACTGACAGTGGAACTTGCGGCAAAGCCGGACGAACAGGTCAATCCAGAGACGGTGAAGTATCTTAATCGGGCGTCGGATTTCCTGTTCGTCGCCGCCCGGGCCGTCAATGACAATGGCGCAGCCGACGTGTTATGGGTGCCCGGCCAGAACAGGTGAGCGGCGGGGGCCCATTCGATTCATGTTCATTCCGCTGCACGACACCAACAACCTGAAGCACATCAAGAAGCAATATGTGACGATCACGCTGATCGTCGTCAACGTTGCCATCTGGCTGTTCATGTCGGGAGCAAATGAACAGACGGCCCAACTCGCCGCAATCGGGTTTGGCTATATTCCGTCGACCGTCTACAACATCGTTGAGCGCGGACCGGAACAGTTCATCGTTCCCGATGCATGGACCTATGTAACCTATGCCTTCCTGCACGGCGACTTCATGCATCTGGCCGGCAATATGCTGTTCCTCTGGGTGTTTGGCGACAATGTCGAAGACGCACTCGGCCACTTCCGCTTCCTGATCTTCTATCTGCTGTGCGCGGTGGCCGGCGCGATGTTGCATGGCTTCGTCGACCCATCCTCACAGGTGCCGCTGATCGGCGCGTCGGGCGCGATTGCAGGCGTCGTCACCGCCTATCTGATCTTGCATCCCAGAGTGAAGGTATGGGTGCTGATCCTGATGCGCCTGCCGCTGAAAATCCCGGCATGGATCCCGATTGCGCTGTGGATCCTGCTGCAATTCGTGATGTTCCTGGCAGGCGGCGAGGATCAGGTGTCGTGGGCGGCCCATGTCGGCGGCATTGTTGCGGGCGCCGTGCTTGTGCTGATCATGAGGCGGCGCGACGTGCCGCTGTTTGACCGCGAGATCGTGACGCCACGAGCCGTGAAGGTCGCCCTGCCACGTGTGGGCACAACGATCCGTGCCGCAGAGCCGGAACCGGCGCCGGCGCAGCAAAGCCAATGGGGCCGCCAGCCGCGCGAATAGGCACGCGCACCAGCGTGACCGGGAGCAGTGCGCTTCCAATCGGAAAACAGGTTTGGGCAGGCACGGTCGAATTGGCCGGCCGGGCTAGGACGTGTCGAGATACGGCGTGCGGACGCGCATGGCCGATGCGTTGAACGCAGGCATGGGCATTGCAAGCAAACGCGTGATGCGGGCCGAAATGTTCTGCAACGCCGCTTCACGCTCGGCGATATCCAGGTGCTCGATGTGGGCGACGAGGAAATCAAGCGCCCGGCCGAACTCGCTCAAGGCTGAGGCAATGCGCATCAGGTCATCGGCGCTGTCGTCGGAGTGCGTCAGGTCAATGTCGGAGAAGACGATATCGAAGCCGAGTTCAAGCCCCGTTTCGGCGATCATCTCCCGGACAGGCGAAATGACGAGGCCGAGTATCCAGCACAGCGTCCGGCGCACGATGCGAGAGCGTTTGGTAGCGCGCTCGGCAAGAGCGGACAGCGCGAACAGCATGGCGACGATGCGGTGAAGCATGGTCAGTCTGCTGTCGTTTTTGCCCTCCCTTGCCATGCGTGCCTCCATTCTGAGTTGCAGGCATTGTGCGGGAGATTTTGGGGTGGCGGATAAAACGGGCGAATTATTTGCGCGACAGCTCGGCGCAATCACTCCCTGTCTTGCGCCGAGCGCCCGCAACACAGCAGAATGAGCCCGACAAGGCACGACACGCTCAGAAATCGTAGAGATGGCGGCGGCGGGACAGCTGGAGACCACTTCAACCGGTTTAGACCGGCATACTGGCGACTGTTGCTTATTGAACTTGTTGACGCGGCTTTGACTGCCGCATATGGCAACAGTCGCTGTTCCTGAACGAGGTGAGGGAACAAAGAATTCTGGCCGGATTGTCCGCCTTGGGCAGGCCGGCTACGCCCGCATTCCCGGCGGGCAAAGCCCGTGAAGAGAGGAAATTTCGGCATGAAAGTACTTGTTCCGGTCAAGCGCGTTGTGGACGCGAACGTCAAGATCCGCGTCAAGGGCGACGGGTCGGGCGTCGAGCTCGCCAACGTCAAGATGGCGATGAACCCGTTTGACGAAATCAGCGTCGAAGAGGCGATCCGCCTGAAAGAGGCCGGCAAGGTCGAGGAAATCATCGTTGTGTCGATTGGCCCGGCGCAGTCGCAGGAAACCATCCGCACTGCGCTCGCCATGGGCGCCGACCGCGGCATTCTGGTGAAGGTGGACGACAATGTCGAGCCGCTGACGGTGGCAAAGATCCTCAAGGGGGTTGTCGACGCCGAGAAGCCGGAACTGGTGATCCTGGGCAAGCAGGCGATTGACGACGACGCCAACCAGACCGGCCAGATGCTGGCGGCGCTGCTCGGCTGGGGCCAGGCGACGTTTGCCTCGAAGGTGGAGCTCGGTTCGGGTTCGGCCAAGGTGACCCGCGAAGTCGACGGCGGTCTGCAGACCATCGACGTCAAGCTGCCTGCCATCGTCACCACCGACCTGCGCCTGAACCAGCCGCGTTATGCCTCGCTGCCCAACATCATGAAGGCCAAGAAGAAGCCGCTCGACGAGAAGTCGGCTGCTGATTACGGCGTTGACGCCAAGCCGCGCCTCAAGGTGCTGAAGACCGAGGAGCCGGGTGGCCGCAAGGCTGGCATCAAGGTCAAGACTGTCGCCGAACTGGTTGACAAGCTGAAGAACGAAGCCGGCGTTCTGTAAGGAATTCCGATGAGACCGGCCTGCAAACGGCCGGTTTCTGTGCTTCCGGTGCTCACGTATTGAGATACGCTGCGCGCCGGGTCTCGAAACCAACCGTTTTCGGCACGGCCTGACTGGAATTCAGGCGAGCCTCGAAGACGAAAGTCAGGGAATAGATCAATGGCAATTCTTCTCGTCGCTGAACACGACAATTCATCCCTCTCCGACCAGACCGCCAAGGCGCTGTCGGCAGCTCTCAAGATCGGCTCGGACGTTGACGTTCTGGTCGCTGGCAAGGGCGCAAAGGCCGCCGCAGAGGCGGCCGCCAAGCTGAAGGGCGTGCGCAAGGTTCTGCTGGCCGAGGCCGACGAACTGGCTGAACGCCTGGCTGAGCCGACAGCAGCGCTGATCGTTTCGCTCGCGGGCGGCTACGACACCATCATCGCCGCTGCCACCACCATGGGCAAGAACGTGCTGCCGCGCGTCGCCGCCCTGCTCGACGTGATGCAGATTTCGGAAATCACCGAAGTCGTCTCCGCCGATACGTTCAAGCGTCCGATCTATGCCGGCAACGCGATCCAGACGGTGCAGTCGACTGACCCGAAGCGCGTTATCACCGTGCGCACGGCGTCGTTCCAGGCGGCGCCTGACGGCGGCTCGGCCAAGGTGGAGGCTGCCAATGCCGCAGCGAACCCCGGTCTGTCGACTTTTGTCGAGAACAAACTGTCCGAGAGCGACCGTCCGGAACTGACCTCGGCCAAGATCATCCTGTCGGGTGGCCGCGCGCTGGGTTCGGCGGAAAAATTCCAGGAAGTGATCCTGCCGCTGGCCGACAAGCTGGGCGCTGCTGTTGGCGCATCGCGCGCAGCGGTCGACGCAGGCTACGCGCCAAACGACTGGCAGGTTGGCCAGACGGGCAAGGTGGTTGCGCCGCAGCTCTATATCGCGGCAGGCATTTCGGGCGCGATCCAGCATCTGGCCGGCATGAAGGACTCGAAAGTCATCGTCGCCATCAACAAGGACGAGGAAGCCCCGATCTTCCAGGTGGCCGACTACGGCATCGTCGGCGACCTGTTCGTGGTCCTTCCGGAGTTGCAGAAGGCGCTCTAAGCACCCTTTACAACTGCTGACTTCTCTGAAGAGCGGGGCTAGACGAAGTCTCCCCGCTCTTTTATTTTGCGCCGCAACAAAGAAAGATTGCCACCGGGAGGCAAGCGGCCATGACTGGAAAAATCCAAACGGTTGGCATTATCGGCGCCGGCCAGATGGGCAGCGGCATTGCTCACGTGGCGGCCAATGCCGGCTATGAAGTGCTGCTCTACGACCTCTCGCCCGACCGCATCGAGAAGGGCATCGCCACCATTTCCGGCAATATGGCGCGCCAGGTTGCGTCTGGAAAGATGGCCGAGCAGGCGCGCGCTGACGCGATTGCGCGCATCCGTCCTGCCGAAACGTTGAAGGAACTCGGCGGCGTTGATCTTGCCATTGAAGCTGCGGCCGAGGATGAGGCGGTGAAGCGCAAGATCTTTCAGCAGCTCTGCCCTATGCTGAACCCCGAGGCACTGCTGGCGACCAATACGTCATCGATCTCGATCACACGTCTGGCGTCGACCACCGACCGGCCGGAGCGCTTTATCGGCATACATTTCATGAACCCGGTGCCGGTGATGAAACTGGTCGAGCTGGTGCGCGGCATCGCTACCGCCGACCAGACGTTTGAAGTGTCAAAAGCCTTTGTCACCAGCCTCGACAAGACCGTGACCGTGGCCGAGGATTTCCCGGCCTTCATCGTCAACCGCATTCTGCTGCCGATGATCAACGAGGCGATCTATGTGCTGTATGAAGGCGTTGGCACTGTCGAAGGCATCGATACCGCGATGAAGCTGGGCGCCAACCATCCAATGGGGCCGCTGCAGCTGGCGGATTTCATCGGTCTCGACACCTGCCTGTCGATCATGCAGGTGCTGCATGACGGGCTGTCGGATTCAAAATACCGCCCCTGCCCGCTGCTGGTGAAATATGTCGAGGCCGGCTGGCTCGGCCGCAAGGCCGGCCGCGGCTTCTACGACTACCGCGGCGAGCACCCGGTGCCGACGCGATAGGCGCTTCTCCCTCAGAAATTATCCTTGCGCTTCCGGATCTCGGCGAACACGTCCGCATCGCTGGCGTTTTCCATGCCGAGATGCCGGCGGATCGATGCGTCATGCGTGCGCATGTAAGGGTTCGTCGCCATTTCCTCGAGAATGGTGGTCGGCAACGTCGGCAGATCGTCGGCCCGCAGCTGGTCGACGCGCGTCGCACGCTCGCGCAGCGCCGCATTTTCCGGATCGACCGTCAGCGCAAAGCGGGCATTGGACTGGGTATATTCGTGGCCGCAATAGACGATTGTGTCGAGCGGCAGCTTCATCAGCTTCTGGAACGAGGCGTACATCTCGGCCGGTCCACGCTCGAACAGCCGGCCGCAACCCATCGCAAACAGCGTGTCGGCGGCAAACAGCAGCTTGGCGTCAGGGATGTAGAAGCAGATGTGACCGGCGGTGTGGCCGGGCGTCTCGATGACATGGACCTTGTGGCCGGAAAACTCGAACACATCGCCATCGCCAACTCGTTTGTCGATGCCGGGAATCTTGTCGGCTTCGTTGACCGGGCCGATGATCTGGAGCTTGTAGCGGTCCTTTAGCGCCAGATTGGCTTCGACGTGGTCTGGGTGGTGATGGGTGGTGAAGATATGCGTCGGCGTCCAGCCGGTGCGTTCAATGGCCGCCAGGATCGGTCCTTCCTCAGGCGCGTCGATGATCGCCGTCTGGCCGGTTTCGGGATCGTGCAGCAGCACGCCAAAATTATCGCTCCGGCACATGAATTGTTCGACCAGCAACGGCATATCGTGTCTCCTTCTCTGTCTCCCAGCACATAGTGCGGCAGGATGCTCATGTCACCCCGAAGCATGAAGAGCATTCCTTGAACTGGAGGCGGCGCGCCGCTACGTTCCCGGCCAATGCACGTCGATATCGTTGAACTGCGCGCCTTCTATTCAACCCTGCTCGGACGTCTGGCCGAGCGGTCGATCGCTGACGCGCTGGAGCCGGTATGGGCGGCAGTGCCCAACGAGCGGCTGGTTGGTCTGGGCTACGCCCTGCCCTGGCTTGACCGCCACATTGACAAGGCCGAGCGGGTATTTGCGTTCATGCCGGCCACCCAGGGCGCGGTGCGCTGGCCTGCAGAGGGCATGAGCGCAACGGCATTGGTGTTCGATGAAGAATTGCCATTGCCGGACTCGTCGGTCGACCGCATCCTGATGGTGCATGCGCTCGAACATTCAGAAAGCCCGCACGATACGCTGCAGGAAATGTGGCGTGTGCTGGCCCCCAATGGCCGGCTGGTGGTGGTGGTGCCAAACAGGCGCGGCATGTGGTCAAGGTTTGAGCACACGCCCTTTGGCACGGGCAGGCCGTTTTCGCGGGGCCAGTTGAACACACTGCTGCGCGCGGCAAACTTTACGCCGGGGCCAACGTCCGAGGCGCTGTTCCTGGCCCCCTCAAAACGGCGCTGGGTGCTGAAACTTCACCGGATCGCCGAAAAGCTTGGCCGCCGGTTCTGGCCGATCTTTGCCGGCGCAATCGTGGTGGAAGCGCAGAAGCGGCTTTATCAGGGCATTCCGGTGGCCAGGCGAACGTCGCGCCGCGTCTTTGTGCCGGTGCTTTCGCCGCAAGGTGCGACGTGTGGAGGGCACCCGATGCTTACAGCATCGCGGCGATCGCCAGACCGGCAAGAATGACCGCAAAGGCGATGAAGAGGCGCTTGCGCAAGGCCACCTGTTCCGGCTTTGGCGCGGCCTGACCTGGAACTCCGGGGTTCCACCATCTGAGTGACCAGTTGCGGGGCGAAGCGTCATTGTCCTGGTCGACGGCCCGGCGCGCACGGGCTACGCCGGGGGCGGCCAGACCTTGCGCCAGGCCTGGCGCATTTGCCGCCGTCTGTTGCTGTGCCTCGCCTCTGGCGGGTGCAAAAGCCGCACCGTCGCGCATGGCGGCGTCACCCCGGCCGGGCTGCGCCGGACGGGCAAGATCATCACCGTCAAGATCCGCAAGCAGCATCAGTTCATCGCTTGCCTGATCGTATGCCAGCGCAGCATCGCCGAACACCGGCCCCGCGGGACGAAGCCCGGCTTGCATGTCAACGGACCGGGCAACGATCTGGGGAACTGGTCTTGCGGGCGCGGGCGGAAAAGCCGGCATTGCTGCACGGTGCGCTCCGCCGGTTTGCAACAGCACCTTTGTGCCTTCGCGGGTAGCGTCAAGCACAATCAAGCGTTGCGCCGCGTCAGTGCGTAACACACGACCCAGATTGAACATTTTTGCGTTCACAGCGACCATGATGACACCTCTGTCATCCACAAATTAACGCGCAATAGTTGCGCGAGGCTTTCCAAATGTCAGCGCTTTAGCTGAAAAACCGCCTGCTGGCCGAAAAAATTCCAGAACCACCAGGGCATTGAGACCGCAATGCGGTTGCCGTCCCCGTCCAGCGCAAATGCCTTTTCAACCGTCGCGCCGATCTCGTCGCACAGATTGACGAAGTCGCGGATGGTGCAGAAGTGAATGTTCGGCGTGTCGTACCAGGTGTAGGGCAACTCTTTCGTCTCAGGCATGCGGCCGTTGAACATCAACTGTGTTCGCATGCGCCAATGGCCGAAATTGGGGATCGAAACGATCGCCCGTCCGCCGATACGCAGCAATTGTTTCAGCACATCGCGCGGGTTGCGCGTCGCCTGCAGCGTGTGGGCGAGCACGACAAAGTCAAACCCCTTGTCGGGGTAATAGACGAGGTCCTTGTCGGCGTCGCCCTGGATCACCGACAGACCTTTCGAGACGCATATATTGACGTTCTGCTGCGAAATCTCGACGCCGCGTCCGTCAACCTTCTTGTCTGCGGTCAGCATGTCCAGCAGCGTGCCATCACCGCAGCCGACATCCAGCACCCTTTTCGAGGCAGGGATGAGGTCGGCGATGACCTGAAGATCGATGCGGGAATTGGGATCGGCGCTCATGATGTGAGCCCCCTGGCGCGGGCAGCAGAATCGACAAAGCCGCGGATGGCTGAAAACAGTTCCGGCTCGTCGAGCAGGAATGCGTCGTGCCCCTTGTCGGTCTCGATCTCTACAAAAGAAACGGACGCACCAGATGCGTTGAGCGCATGTACCAGAGCACGGCTTTCTTCGGTGGGGAAATGCCAGTCGCTGGTAAACGAAACAACGCAGAAGCGCGTCTTTGAGCCCTTGAACGCGTCGGACAACACCCCTCCATGGTCGGCAGCCAGGTCAAAATAGTCCATCGCCCGGCTGAGATAGAGATAAGAATTTGCGTCGAACCGGTCGACAAATGTCATGCCTTGATGGCGCAAATAGCTCTCGACCTGGAAATCGGCGTCGAAGGAGAAGGTCAGCTTTGACCGGTCCTGCAGGTTGCGGCCGAATTTGCGATGTAATGCGCTCTCCGACAGATAGGTGATGTGCGCGATCATGCGCGCGACCGACAGGCCTTTTTCAGGCCGCACGCCAGCGTCGAGGTAGCGACCGCCACGCCATTCGGGGTCTGCCATCACTGCCTGGCGGCCGGCTTCGTAAAAGGCAATGTTCTGCGCCGAATGGCGCGTGCCGGTGGCCATCGGCAGCGCGGCAAAGACGCGCTCCGGATAGGTCGACGCCCATTCCAGCACCTGCATGCCGCCCATCGAGCCGCCGATGACGCAGAACAGCTGGTCGATGCCGAGATGGTCGACCAGCATGGCCTGGGCCCGCACCATGTCGCGCACGGTGATGACCGGCAGGTCGAGCCCATACGCCTTTCCGGTGGCCGGATTGGTGGAGGCCGGGCCGGTCGTGCCCATGCAGGAGCCAAGCACATTCGCACAGATGACGAAATATCTGCCGGTATCGATGATTTTTCCGGGGCCGATGAGAACTTCCCACCAGCCGGGCTTGCCGGTAACCGGGTTGTCATTGGCGACGTGCTGGTCGCCGGTCAGCGCGTGGCAAACCAGCACAGCGTTTGAACGCGCATCGTTCAGCTCGCCATAGGTCTGGTAGGCGACCTGGAACGGCGACAGCACGACGCCGGCGTCCAGTATCAGCGGCTTGTCGGACCCGAAACGGACGACAGGGCTGGAAGGCTGATTGGCCTGATCGTTTTTTACTTTGACGCGCGCGGCGCTCATACGAGGTTACTCCCGCCAGCCGCTGCCCTTCCGGGCAACAAAAAACCGGCATTGCTTCGTCGCAAATGCCGGTGGAGGTCTGACCACGGCCCTTTAGCGACTTGTTTAACGTGGCTGCAAGCCGACCGGCCAAATCACCACGGGACAACATGTATCTAGAACCAAAGCCCGGATGGCGCAAGTGTTGCGCCATCCGGTACTCGCGCCTGGTCAATAACCGGATTTGATTTTCTCAAACTCGGCGATCATTCTGGTCTTCAATTCGATGGGCACCGGCGACTGGAACAGCGTCTTGTCGACAAATTTTTCAACATCGGCATAGCCCTTGGACTTGAGAACGTCCTGGTCGACCTGCTCCATCGCCTTGGCGTTACCATGGCCATAACCCCAGTCATTGACGAGGAACTTGGCCACTTCAGGATCATCATTGATGTCGGACAGGAATTCATAGGCCTTGTCCTTGCTGCCTGGCGCGTCCTTCAACATGACATAGCCGCACACCCAGGTGGAAAGACCCTCGGCCGTATCGCGGTTGATGACAAAGGGTTTGCCTTCATTGGCAAGCTGGGTGCCCGCATCGTTCCACGCCCAGGCGAGATCAACCTCGCCATTTCCCAGCGCCTGCTGGATCTCGGTCGTGTCAGTCCAGTAGAGGCGGACATTCTTGTGCACTTCGCGCAGGAAATCAGACGCCTGCTTGAATTGCTCATCGGTCATCATAGTCCAGTCCTTCAAACCGATGACCAGGCTGGCGAGTGCATAGGCGTCGTCGACATTATCGCCGATTGACACGCGGCCCTTGTATTTCGGGTCAGCGAAGGCTTTCAGCGAGGAGACCTCCTCGGGCTTGATCTTCTCGGAATTGTAGGTGAGCGCCGTGTTGCCCCAGTCCCACGGCATGAACCACGCCTTGCCATCAGCGGTGGTGGCGAGATCCTTCATCGCCATGATGCCCGGATTAAGGTCATTCCAGCCGGCAATCCTCGATGTATCGAGCTCCTGCAGCAAGCCCGCCTCTCGCCACTTCACCACGCTTTGCGAGCACGGGTGACCGAGATCAGTCTTGAACCCGGCGCGCAGCTTTTCAAACGCCTCATCCTCGTCGCCAAAGAAGGTAAAGGTGGGCGAGTCGCCAAATTTCTCGACATATTTTGGATGGAACTCAGGGGCTTCGTAGCCTGACCAGTCGAAGATCGTCAGTTCGCCGTCTTCGGCGAGCGCAAACGGCGCGGCCGAGGCCATCAATCCGGCCGCAAGAGCGGCGGTCAGGACCGTGCGTCTGGTGAAGCTTTTCATCATATGGTTCTCCTCTCGAATGTTCCCGATCGTTATCTGCAGTCTGTCGTTCAGGCGGCCCGGGGCGGTCTTGCGGCCGGCCGGCCGGGCGCGACACCATCACGCGTGAAATGTTTCGGAAAGATCGCGACAACATGCTCGATTGCCGCCTGATGCGCGTTCTCGCGATTGATGCCGTCGACATTGAGCATCAGCCTCAGCCACAGGCCTTCCAGCATCGACGACAGAGCCAGCGCGCTCTTTGCCGGATCAAGGTCGTAGCCGCCTTCGCGCGCCAGTGAGGCGCACAGGTCAATCATCGTGTTCTGGTAGGCCGCGTCAGTGGCCCCGCACAGCGCCTGATAGGTCGGCCGCGACTTGGCCTCGCCCCAGAAGGCGCACCATGCGGCGAGCTTTCGCTTTGAACAAACAGTGCGGTCAAAATCTGCCGCCACCACCGCCCACATGCGCTGCGCAGCGTCATCGCCGGCCTTGTCGAGCGCGCCGCGCCAATGGGCCGAATATTCGTCCGACATGTGCTTCAGCGTCGCAACGAGCAGCTTGTCCTTGGATTCGAAATGGAAGTTGACGATGCCGCGCGACAGGCCCGCGCCATCGGCGACATCGGCCATTGTGGTTTCGGAATAGCCGCGTTTGGCGAGTGAATCGATGGTCGCCTCGATCAGTTGCTGGCGGCGGATTTCTTTTGAGGCCTTGCGGCCCTTCTTCTCGGCTTCTGGCTCGTTTGCCGCCTGCTTCTGCTTGACCGCGTTGTCGCTCATATCACTCAATCTTCCGGCTTCACTGCACGCAGATGGGTCGGTCTGTGCTCACCTGAGTCAAGCACCTTTTGCATCGCCTCCCAGGTGGCAATGTTCTTCAACACATAGTCTTCGCCCACCGCGTTGGCCGCCTTCTGGAACAGCGGGCCTTTCAGGCGATCGAGTTCGGCGCGTGCAACGTCGCGGTACCAGGGGTTTCGGTCCTTGGTCTCCACATCGACAAAGCCGGTCTGCTCGAGCGCATCACGATATTGCGCCGGCGATTTCATATTGAACGACAGGCCCTCAGCGGCGACGTAGTCGAGCATGTCTTGCGACGGCGCGCCGCTGTGACCGATCAGCCAGTCGGATGCGGCAAAGGTGCCGCCGGGCTTCAGCACACGAAAGATTTCGGCAAACAGCGCGCCCTTGTCGTGCACGTGCAGGATCGCGTCTTTGGAGAAGACGATATCAAACGACGCATCGTCAAACGGCAGCGGTCCGGGCGGCGCCTGAACAAAGCTGGCGCGCGTGGTCTCGCCCAACAGCACTGCGCGGTCGATCGCGTGGCGGACCACAGGCTCCTCAACATCAAAGCCGGTGACACGCGCAGCACCGTGCTTGCGCAGAATGTGAAGCGTGACGCCGCCCGAGCCACAGCCGATATCGAGTACGGACCTGCCGGCAACGTTGACGCCATCCAGCACCTGGTCAACCTCATCCGGCCCGCCCGGCGACAACCAGCCTTCACCCCACAACACCTCAAGGAAGCGGATCGCCTTGTCGTCATATTCCGGGGCGTCGGCGGCGTGCTCGGTCATGACTCCGGTCTTGTATCTCCGATTGCCCAAAACCCTAGCGCAGCCACGACAAAAAGCAAGTTCCCTTGTTGAACGTTCATTCAACATGACTGGACAGAATGGCGAAAGCTGTGCCACGCTTGGTGCAGATGGAGCGGGAAACGCCATTGAAGACCTGGGATGTGATCGTCATCGGCGCGGGCCACAACGGCCTCGTCAATGCCTGTTACCTGCAACGCGCAGGACTCGACGTGCTTGTGGTGGAAAAGAACGGCTGGGTGGGCGGCGCGGCAACCAGCCGCGAACTGACGCCCGGCTGGCTCTATTCCAATTGTTCTTATGTCTGCTCGCTGTTCCGGCCAGAGATCATGCGCGACCTGGACCTGCCCAAACACGGCCTGCAGGTGATCCCCTATGAGGGCGGCGCGGTGTTTTCCCAGGACGGCGACTATCTCGCCTCCTATCGCGATCACGACGCCCACCGGCGCGAATTTGCCCGTTGGTCGCCGCGTGATGCCGAAGCCTATGAGCGCTACGCCCGCGACGTGACGCGGCAATGCCGCTTCATCCAGCCGCTCTTGATGCGCACTGCTCCAGATCCAACATCGCTGCGGCCGCGCGACCTCGGCGAACTGATGTTTCTCGGCAAAAAATTTGGCGGCCTGACACCGGAAGAAATGGCGCTGACGCTTCGTTTCTGGACCATGTCGATCTCGGATTTTCTGGACGAATATTTCGAGACCGGCATCATCAAGGCCAATCTTGCACTGTCGGGCATTATCGGCACGGCGCTCGGGCCAATGTCGCCCGGCACGGCTTACGTGCTGCTGCACCATTACATGGGCGAGGTCGATGGCTCGGTCGGCGCGTGGGGCTATGCGCGCGGCGGCATGGGCGCGGTGACCAAGGCGCTGGCCGCCTCGTTTGAAGCCGCCGGCGGCACGATCCGCACAGGGGCCGGCGTCGAGCGAGTGCTGGTGAAGAACGGCGCTGCGGCCGGCGTCGTGCTGAGCGATGGCGAGGAAATCCGCGGCAAGACAATCGTCTCCAATCCCGACGTCAAGCGCACCTTTCTCAAGCTGGTCGAGGAGAAGGAACTGCCCGGCCCGTTTCTGCGCCGGGTGAAGAATTTCAAGATCCGCGGCTCGTCGGGCAAGGTGAACATCGCGCTCGATTCCATACCGGACTTTCCGGCGCTTCCAAAAGGCTCGCCATGCCTGAAAGGCGACATGCATTTTACAGACACAGTCGAGCGCATGGAGCGTGGCTATGACGACTGGAAGGCCGGGCGTTTTTCAGCAGATCCGTTCCTCGACATGGTGATCCCGACAACGCTTGATCCGACCATGGCCCCGCCCGGCAAACACTTCATGAGCTGCTTTGTCCAATATGCGCCGCCAAAGATCGAAGGCCGCGACTGGACCGACGCCGACCGCGACGCGTTCGCCGAAACCGTGATCTCGCAGATCGCAGACTATTCGCCCGGCTTCCGTGACCGCATCGTGCATATGGAAGTGCGCACGCCGCGCGAGATCGAGGCCGAAGTCGGCCTGACCGAAGGCAATATCTTTCAGGGCGAACTGACGTTTGACCAGTTGCTGTTCAATCGGCCGGTGCCCGGCTACGCACAATACCGGTCGCCCGTGCGCGGGCTCTATATGTGCGGCTCGTCGACCCACCCCGGCGGCGGCGTGATGGGCGCGCCCGGACGCAATGCGGCAGCCGAAATGCTGCGTGACCTGAAGCAGCCGAACCACGCCATGAGCGACGCCCATGACGTCATTTGATCGCTATGACGCTATCATCATCGGCGGCGGCCACAACGGGCTGGTCTGCGCCGCCATGCTTGGAAAAGCCGGCCAGCGCGTGCTGGTGCTGGAGGCGGACAATGTGCTGGGCGGAGCCGCGCGGACCGAAGAATTCTTCCCCGGATACAAGGCCTCGACCGCACATCTGCTCAACCGTCTGCACCCCGATGTGGTGAAGGCGCTGGGGCTGGATGTGGGCGCGGCAACACCCGCGCCGACCGCCCTGCTCTCCCCGGACAAGCCGCCGATCATCCTGCATGGCGCGTGGGGCGAACGGATCGAGGGCGCAATCAGCGAATCCGAGAAGGCCAATTTTGCCGCCATGCGGGCGCAGCTGATCCGCTATGCTGCGATCCTGAAGCCGTTCCTGACCCGCAACCCACCCGACCTGCACGGCATGGCGCTGACCGACAAGTTGGCATTCGGCGGCGCGGGACTGGCGCTGAAACGGCTCGGCAACGAGGACATGCGCGACTTCCTGCGCATGATGCTGATGAACGTCCATGACGTCGCTGACGAACATCTGACCGACGACAGATTGAAGGGACTGCTGGCATTTGAGGCGGCGCTCGGCAGTCACTTGGGACCACGCTCACCGACTTCGCTGCTCGGGCTCTACTATCGCCTGACAGGTGAAGCCGGCGGCCAGACCGGCGCGCAGATCATTCCGTCCGGCGGTATGGGCTCGATAGTGGAGGCGATCGCCAATGCAGCGCGCGAGACCGGTGTCGAGATCAGAACAAGCGAGCCCGCCGCACGGATCGTCATTGAAAAAGGCCGTGTGCTCGGCGTCGAGACTGCCGCCAGCGGACTGATCGTCTCCAGCACGGTCATCTCGGCAATCAATCCACGCACGGCGCTGCTTGATCTGGTTGGCGCTCCGGAGCTGGACACCGGCGTGGTGCGCAAGGTGAAAAACATCCGCATGGAGGGCAATGTCGCCAAACTGCATCTGGCGCTGTCGGCGCTGCCCGAATTCCCCGGCCTACGGGCCGAAGCATTGGCCGGACGGCTACTGATTGCTCCCTCGGCAGACCATGTCGAACGCGCCTTTAACCCGGCAAAATATGGCGAATTCTCGCCTGAGCCGGTGATGGAAGTGACTTTGCCCAGTGTGTCTGATCCATCGCTTGCACCAGCGGGCGGCGCGGTCCTGTCGGCCAATGTCGTGTATGCGCCCTACCGGCTGAAAGAAGGCTGGGACAAGGGCAAGGCAAAATTCCTGAAAGCCATCATGACGGTGCTGGAGGCGCATGCGCCCGGCATTGGCAAGCTGGTTCAGCATGCCGAACTATTGACGCCCGCCGACATCGAGCAGCGATACCGCATGCCGGGCGGCCACTGGCATCACGGCGAATTGCAGGTCGATCAGATGCTGCTCAACCGGCCGTTTTTTGGTGCGGAACAATATGCTGCGCCGGTCGACGGGCTCTGGCTGGCGTCCGCCGGCTCGCATCCCGGCGGCGGCGTGTCAGGCGCGCCGGGGATGAATGCCGCGCGGGCGGTGATGCGGGGGCGGAGATGAGAGACATATTGGTTTGCCCCCTCCACCACTTCGTCGTCCCCCTCCTCCGTAAACAGGGGAGGATCTGCGTTGCGGACGGCCTCGACCGATATCCTCCCCTGCAAAGCGGGGGAGGGGGACCACGAAGTGGTGGAGGGGGCGAGACATGAAAACACCCTCTCGCAAATCCACCCAGTTGCACATCGAACAACTGCGTCTCGAAACGCCGTTCCACCCGCGCCTCGCAGCACTGTCGCAGCAGAACGACTGGTATTCGTGGGCCGGCTACAAAGCCCCGCATTCGCTGTGGGACGAGGAGATGGAATATTTCGCCATCCGCTCGCAGGCGGGCGTCTTCGACATTTCGCCAATGGTGAAATACCGGATTGAAGGCCCGGGCGCGGAGGCGTTTCTCAACCGGCTCACCGTGCGCAATGTCGCCAGGCTGAAACCCGGCCGCGTGCACTATACCGCCTGGTGCAACGACGAAGGCCATGTGCTGGACGACGGCACCCTGTTCCGGCTCGGGCCAGACCTGTTCCGCCTTTGCTGTCAGGAGCGGCACCTGCCCTGGCTGCTCGACAGTGCCATCGGTTTTGACGTGACGATCCGGGAGGAAACGGCGGAAATCGCCGGGCTTGCCTTGCAGGGGCCGACCTCCTGCGCGGTGCTGAAGGCGGCCGATTTTGCCGGCATTGAGGCGATGAAACCGTTCGACATTCGCGAATTTGCCATCGGCAAGACGCCGGTCACGGTTTCGCGCACCGGCTTCACCGGCGATCTGGGTTATGAGCTGTTTGTCACCGCAAAAGACGCGCTCAAACTGTGGGATCACCTGTTTGCGGCGGGCGCCGTCCACGGCATCCGCGCCATCGGCTACACCGCGCTGAACCGGGCGCGCATTGAGGCAGGCTTCATCGTCGCCAATGGCGATTTTGTCACCGCCGAACACGCGATCCGCGCCGACCGGGTGCGCATGCCAGACGAAATCGGCCTGGACTGGCTGATCGACTTTGACAAGCCGCATTTCAATGGCCGTCGCGCGCTGCAAAAGGCGCGGGCAGAACGCTCGCTTGGCCACGTTCTGGTGGGGCTGGAAATCGAGGGCAATGTGCCCGCCGAACACGCCATCGTCTACCACCGCAAGACAAAGGAAGTCGGGCTGGTGACGGCGGCAATCTGGTCGCCGACCGCCAAGCGCAACATTGCGATTGCCAGCCTGACGCGCCCGTTTGGCGTGGACAGGAATGACGACCTCTGGGTCGAGATCTATGCAATGCGCGAACTGCAATATGTGAAGTTGATGAAGCGGGCAAAGATCGTGGAGCGGCCGTTCGTCAAGCTGGCGCGCCGCACCGCCACGCCGCCGGCTGATCATTGAGATGGCCAACGACCCCGACCTTGCCGAAAACTGGGCGCTGGTGAACACGCCGCTCGGCGAGGAATGGTCAGGCCGGGCGCGCTATGCTGCGGCAATGTATTTCCACAAGCGTGGCGACATGGGACACGAGGCGCTGGAGGTCTACCGCCTCTGTTCGCGGCTGGACTATCAGGACCCGCTGGCCATCATGCGCGACCGCGGTGTGGGCAAGAGGTGGCTGGAGCGTCTGGCGAACGCTACTTCTGCTCCGGATGCGCCACGACCTGACGGCCAAAGTCCGGCACGTCCACGTCCTGGCCGGCGTCGATGATTGATCGCCGCACGGCGCGGGTACGGGTGAACAGGTCGAACAATTCGTCGCCCTTGCCCCAGCGGATCGCCTTTTGCAGATAGGCGAGGTCTTCGGAAAACCGCGCCAGCATTTCCAGGATCGCGTCCTTGTTATGCAGGCACACATCGCGCCACATGGTCGGATCAGACGCTGCAAGACGGGTAAAATCGCGGAAACCCGACGCAGCGTATTTGATGACCTCGCCCTCGGCGATTTCTTCCAGATCGCTCGCCGTGCCAACGATATTGTAGGCGATGATGTGCGGCAGGTGCGAAACAATCGCCAGCACGCGGTCGTGATGGTCGGCGTCCATGACATCGGTAGACGAGCCACAGGCGCGCCAGAAGGCGACCAGCCGTTCGAGCGCCTCGGGATCGGTGTCGGCCAGCGGCGTAAAGATGCACCAGCGGTTTTCAAACAGGGTCGCAAAGCCCGAATCCGGACCGGACTTTTCCGTGCCCGCCAGCGGGTGTCCGGGGATGAAATGCACGCCTTCGGGCATGTGCGGAGCCATCTGGGCGATGACCGAACGCTTGGTCGAGCCGACATCGGTGACGATGGCGCCGCGCTTGAGGCCGGGCGCAATTTCGGCGGCGACCGCGCCTGACGAGCCGACCGGCACCGACACGATGACCAGATCAGCGTCGGCAACCGCCATTGCTGGGTCAGCGGTGTAGCTGTCGCCGAGGCCGAGTTCTTCGGCGCGGCGTAGAGTCGACTGGCTGCGTGTTGAGATCGAGACGTGGCCGGCCAGCCCTTCGCGCTTGATGACGCGAGCGAGCGACGAGCCGATCAGGCCGATGCCGATCAGCGCGATCTTGTCGAACAATTTGGTCATTTCAGAAAGTCTTTCAGCGCAGCGACGACGCCGCGATTTGCGTCTTCGGTGCCGATGGTCATGCGCAAGGCGTTCGGGAACCCATAGGCAGCGACACGGCGCAGCACATAACCACGCGCTGTCAGATAGTCGTCGGCCTTTGCCGCCGAATGCGCCTCGTCCGCCGGGAAATGAATCAGCACAAAATTGCCGACCGATGGCGTGACGGTCAGGCCAAGCTTGGTCAGTTCGGCAGACACCCAGGGCAGCCATTTCTCGTTGTGATTCACCGACGCTTCGATGTGGGCGCGGTCGCGGATGGCTGCGACCCCAGCCTCGATGGCCGTCGCATTGACGTTGAACGGGCCGCGCATGCGATTGAGCGCATCCGTGATGTGCGATGGCGCATAACACCAGCCGAGCCGCGTGCCGCCCATGCCGTGCACCTTGGAGAAGGTGCGGGTCATGACAACGTTCTCATTGCTGGAGACGAGTTCGATGCCCGCCTCATAGTCGTTGCGGCGGACATATTCGGCATAGGCCGCATCCAGCAGCAGGATGACGTTTGACGGCAGCGCAGCATGGAGGCGGCGCACTTCGTCGAACGGGATGTAGGTGCCGGTCGGATTGTTCGGATTGGCAAGGAAGACGATCTTCGTTTTCGGCGTGACCGCAGCGAGGATCGCGTCGACATCGGCCGTGATGTTGGTTTCGTTCACCTTCACCGGCGTTGCACCCGCAGCGCGGATATAGATCTCGTAGACCAGAAATCCGTGCTCGGTGTAGATCGCCTCGTCGCCAGGCGACAGATAGGTCTGGGCGATCAGGCCGATGATCTCGTCCGACCCGTTGGAGCAGATGATATTGGCCGGGTTCAGCCCATAGGTCTCGCCGATCGCCTCGCGCAATTTGGTCGCCGAACCGTCTGGATAGAACTCCATCTTGCCAGCAGCCATCCGGGCCGCCTCCTGCGCGTTTGGAGACGCGCCAAGCGGATTTTCGTTGGACGACAGCTTGTGCAACTTCACCCCGGAAGGCACGGCGCTCTTGCCGGGCACGTAAGCAGCGATGTCCATCACACCTTGTTTTGGCTGGGGGCGTTTTGCGGCTGTCATGATGTAGTTCCCAATAGGAGCCAGCCGTTTAGACCCTTTCAGGATCAAATGGAAACAGTTCTGTTTCCTCGATGACGAAGCAACCGCAAGGATGGTGGCGAAGGACAGGCCGGTGACCCGAATTTCCTCCGTCAAAACGATTCCAATTGGGCCTGAAAGGGTCTCGCAAAGCCGTGCGGAGGACGCAAAGGGAGGCTGTGGCCTGGTTTGACTTGGCTGTCCGGCCGCGTGAAATTGCGGCCGGGGGGATTCGCAGACGGACACAGCATGACAGATGACATCCAGCGCCGCGTGCCGGTGACAATCTCCGCTGATGACTACGCCAACGCCAACCGGCGGCACACCCTCAAGAACAGCCTGAAACCCATCCCGATGCTGGTCTGGCTGGCAGCACTTGCCGGCTTTGGCTGGGCAATCATGCAGCAGCCGGCGCGGGCCGCATTCGGCGTTCCGTCAGACTTTTTTGTCGGCGCGCTGGGCGGATTTCTGCTGCTGCCCTTCCTGTTCTATTTTGTGGTTTCTCCATTCACCGCGCGCCGGACTTACGCCAGGCAGAAGACGCTGCAGCAGCCGTTTGAGTTTTCCTGGTCAAATGCCGGATTCAGCACCGCCAACGAGAATGGCGACTGGAAGGTGAAATGGACGGATTTCTACAGCTGGGACGAGGACAAGCACGTCTTCCTGTTTTACCAGAGCCCGCGTCTGTTCAACATTCTGCCAAAGCGAGCGCTGAGCGAGGCGCAGATCGCCGACGTCCGAAACACGGTAGTTGCCGCGCGGGGAAAATAGGCAAGCCCTAATCCGCCAGCGCTACCAGCGCGTCAGGATCGAACGCCAGCCGCACCGGCGCACCGACCGGCAGATCGTCGGCGCCGAAATTGTTGGTCTCGGTCACCGACAGCGGCGCATCGACGCCGGACAACTCCACCACAAGATGGGTGATCTCGCCAAAGTAGTGGCGCTCGATCACCTTGCCCCTGACCTCGTGCTCGGATTTGTCATCGTCCCACAGGATGCGCAGGCGCTCGGGCCGGATGCCGAGCGTCGCTTCCCTGCCCTTCGCCTGATAGCCGCGCGGCTTGTCGGCGGTAACGCGGCCGAAGGCTTTGGTGTCGACGACGATTTCATTGGTCCGGTCTTCGATCAAATCGGCGCTGACAAAATTCATACCGCCGAGGAAGTCCGCGACCTGCCGGTTGACCGGTTTTTGATAGATCTCTTTCGGACTGTCGACCTGGGTGATGCGGCCGCCAAACATCACCGCGATGCGGTCAGACATGGCCAGCGCCTCATACTGGTCGTGCGTGACCAGAATGAAGGTGATGCCGACCGCCTGCTGCAACTTGCGCAGTTCGACCTGCATCTGCTCGCGCAGCTTCTTGTCGAGCGCCGACAACGGTTCGTCCAGCAGCAACACCTTTGGCCGCATGACGAGCGCGCGCGCCAACGCCACACGTTGCCGCTGGCCGCCAGACAGTTCGGTTGCGCCACGGTCATGCAGCCCGCCAAGCGACACCATCTCAAGCGCCTCGTCGACGCGGCGCTTTTCCTCTGCCGCGCCAAGCTTCTGCTTCTTCAGCCCATAGGCGACATTCTCGCCGACTTTCAGATGCGGAAAAATCGCGTAGGACTGGAAGACCATATTGGTAGGCCGCGCATTCGCCGGAATCCCCGCCATCGGCTGGCCGTCAATGGCAATTGTTCCAGAGGTCGGATTGTCGAAACCGGCGATCATGCGCAGCAGCGTGGTCTTGCCACAGCCGGACGGCCCGAGCAGCGAAAAGAACTCGCCCTCGCGGATGGCGAGGCTCGCCTTGTCGAGCGCCAGGAACGCGCCATAGGCGCGCGTCACATTGTCGATCTCGATCATTGGACGGGAGCCGGGATCAGGCATACACGCCTCCACTCGAATTGGTTCGTTTCTCGGCGCGGCGGCGCATGATTTCGGCGATTGTCAGCAGCACGACCGAAAACACCAGCATCAAGGTGCCGAGCGCCAGCACGCCGGGCAGCTTGGCGGCAAAGCGCAACTGCCCCCAGACATAGACCGGCAGGGTGGCGTCGTTGCCGCCGAGGAAAAACGCCATGATGAAATCGTCGAGCGAGATGGTGAAGGCGACCAGCAGGCTGGAAATGATCGCCGGCGTCATCATCGGCAAGGTCACACGCCGGAACGTCCCCCAGCCGGTTTCGCCAAGATCGGCAGACGCCTCTTCAAGGCTGCTGTCAAAACCCTCGAAACCGGAGATCAGCACCGAGATCGAATAGGGAATGCAGATCAGCACGTGGCCCATGGTGACCGTGAGCAGTGACAACGGCATGCCTGCCGCCAGAATGATGATGATGAGCGACACCGCGACAATGATCTCGGGCATGATGAGCGGCGCCATGATGAGGCCTTGCATGGCGCGCTGGCCACGGAACCGGTAGCGGGTGACGGCGCGCGCGGCGCAAATACCGAGAATGGTGGCGAGCAATGAGGCCGACACGCCGACCATCAGACTGTTCCAGGCGGCGTCAATCAGCGCCGGCGTGCGCGGCAGGCCCGCGTACCACTTGGTGGTGAAGCCGGACAGCGGGAACGTCGGCGTCGGCGAATTGTTGAACGAGAAGATCGGCAGCAACGTCACCGGCAGGTAGAGAAAGACAATGAAAGCCAGTGCATATCCTGTCAGCCAGCCGCTCGCGCCACGCCGCGCCGCACTCATCGGAACGCCCTCACCAGCCGCCGCAACGCAAAGACGGTGAGCCCCGCCATCGCGCAAACCGCGATCATGGTCGTCACCGACAAAGCCGCCCCCAGCGGCTTGTTCATCGCCCGGCTGAATTGCGCCTGGATAGCGTTGGCGATCATCACCCCATCTGACCCGCCGACAAGCTTTGGCGTGACATAGTCGCCGACCGTCGGGATCATCACGATTAGCAGCGCCGAGACAACGCCCGGCATCGACAATGGCAGCGTCACACGGAGAAAGGAACGGATTGGCCCATCGCCAAGATCGGTTGCGGCCTCGATCAGGGTGCGGTCGACCTTTTCGAGCGAGACAAAGATCGGCAGGATTGCGAAGGCCACCCAGGCATGAGTCAGCGTGATGAGCACGGCAGTTGAATTGTAGAGAAAGGCCGTCGACGGTTCGTCGATGATGCCGATGCCGAGCAGGCCGGCATTGAGCACGCCGTTGTATCCGAGCACCACTTTCCAGGCCATGACGCGCAGCAGATAACTGGTCCAGAACGGAATGGTGATGAGGAAAAGCAAAAGGTTCTTTCTCTGCCCGCCATGAAACGAGATGTAGTAGGCAACCGGATAGGCGAGCATCACCGTCAACACGCTGACCGTGAACGAGATCACAAGCGATCGGACGAGCAGATCCTGATAGATCGGCTCGAACAGTGCCTGCCGGTAGTTTTCCAGCGTCAGCGTCCGATCGATCTCGAGATAATTCTGCGTCCAGAACGAATGGGCGATGACGACCAGAATCGGCAGGCCAAGCATGAACAGCGCGAAAAGGAAGGGCGGCGCAATCAGCGTGTAGCCCTTGCCTTCATCTGACTTGAAAAATGACGTGCGATGAGCTGACGCATGGGAGGCGGCCGACCGGAGTTCCGCCGCCGTCATCTAGACGCCCTCGCCCGAAGCGCAGCTCATTGAAAGCAGCGCCGCGGAATGCAGACGAAACAGGTCTGACAGCTCGTCTTCGCTCATATCTCGATCCTGCCGCGGCAATTAGAGCCACGCAATGGGAATAGCGGGATCACACTTCAAAGTGAGATTGAAATCAAGCAAAAACTCTGACAAGTTGATTGAACGGACATTCAATACAGGACGAATTATGTATTGTTTTCCATCATTTTACCAATGCAGCATGTGATTTTCTGCTTACAATCATGGAGGCCGGCATGGCGGCGGTTAAGCAAAGTCAGGCAAGTGCCGGATCGGCCGGAGAGGACCTGGCAGAACGCGCGGCGCGCCATCTGGTGCAGCCCTGGCCGACCGCAGGCGAGATCGGCGCTGAATCACGCACGGTCGTCAATGATGGCGAGGGCATCTACATCCACGACGCTGACGGCAAGCGCCTGATCGACGGGCCTGCCGGCATGTGGTGCGTCAATGCCGGCCATCGCCGCGCCGAACTTGCCGACGTGATGCGCGACCAGGCGATGCAGCTCTCCTACAACACGCCCTGGTATACGACGAGTGAGCCATCGGTCGACCTGTCCGAGCGGCTGGCGGCAATTGCGCCGGGCGACCTGAACCATGTGTTCTACACGACCGGCGGATCGTCAGCAGTGGAGACTGCACTGCGCTTTGCCCAGTTCTACAACAATGTGCGCGGCCGCCCGGACAAGAAGATGATCCTGTCGCGCGCTGGCGCCTATCACGGCTCGACCTATCTGTCGGCATCGCTGAACGGCCGCCCGCGCGACCGCGACTGGATGGACGGGGCCGACCAGATGGTGGTGAAACTGTCATCGCCCAATCCGTTCCGCCGGCCCGGGGGCATGAGCGTCGAGGCGTTTTCAGATTTCCTCGTTGATGAGTTCCGCGACACCATTGCCCGCGTCGGCGCAGACAAGATCGCCGCCTTTGTCGGCGAACCGGTGCAGGCTTCCGGCGGCGTGATCGTGCCGCCAGACAACTATCTGCCGCGTATAGCAGAACTGTGCCGCGCCAACGACATTCTCTACGTGTCTGACGAAGTGGTGACTGCGTTTGGACGCCTCGGCCATGTCTTTGCGTCAAAGGACGTGTTTGGCGTCGAGCCAGACATGATCACCTTCGCCAAGGGCGTCACATCCGGCTATTTCCCGCTCGGCGGGGTGATGATCTCCGACCGGCTGTTTGAGGATCTGCGCAAATCAAACCACCCGGACGCGATGTTTGCGCATGGCCTGACCTATTCAAGCCATCCGGTCGGCTGCGCCGTGGCGCTAAAAAACCTCGACCTGCTGGAAGGCGGTATTCTCAAGCACGTGGCCGATGTCGCCCCGTATTTCCAGACGGAGCTGAAGACGCTGGAAGAACTGCCGCTGGTCGGCGAGGTACGCGGGCTCGGGCTGATGGCCTGTGTCGAATGTGTCGCAGACCGGGTAAGCAAGAACCCGCTGACACTGGACAATGAGGTTGGCAAACGCATCGACGCTCATTGTCAGGACATGGGGCTGCTCGTGCGGCCGCTCATCAACATGTGTGTGATGAGCCCGCCCTTGATCATCACCCGCCCGCAGATCGACGAGATGGTGGCGATCCTGCGCAAGGGGATTGAGCTGACACAGGACGACCTGCGCCGGGAAGGACTTTGGAGGGGGTAGCAACGGATATCTGTGAACACCGGACACGAAGCGCGATTACGTTCGCGCCTCGCATCTCGGTCTGTTCAGGCCGGGAATATTATGTAATCTGGAAGGCCATGTGATGTAACGCATCAACGGGACCTTCATGAGCGACGAAGCGCCGGTCACCAATAATAGTCCGTTTCTCAGCTTTCTCTTTCTCGCTGCAAATTTTGGGCTGCTTGTGATTTCGATCAACATGGCCGTCGGCGCACACTATCATCCCAATGCAGCTTCCTCGCCATACGCCGGATGGATGTTCTACTCAGCAATTCTGTTCTCCGCCGTTGCCTTTGTTCTGACGATTGCCTTCCTCGTCCTGCGCAAAAAGCCTATCAGGCGGCACTTTCCGCGCATTCTGGCGACCGTTTTCGGAGCTGAAGTCCTCTGCGCCGCAGCGATCCTTTTTCTGGTCGAACCGGTTCCAGATTCATTCACCCAATATGCCGGCAACGACGCCTATCGAGTTCCAAGCGTCTACACGCAACGGCAGGGCGGCAAGCCCGGTCCGAAATCAGAAGTCAACCTCAGCTACTGTTACGACGACTGGAGCGGCTACTACGAAAGGCAGGGCAAGCTGGGATACTGCCGTACGGTTGATACGACGCTCTCCCGGGAGGACATTACGTCATATTTCGACGCCTATTTTCAGCTTGACCACGAATGGAGCATCCCACGGGACGGCGACAGGATCACCGATCTTGCTGCCCTCGCAGAGAAAATGGAAAAATCAGACGCCGATATCGGACCCGGCTTGGCGGCTTATACGTCGTCTCCTGCAAAGCCCGCGAGCGCGGCAAGAGCGTTTTATCTCGTCCTGGACGATCGAGGACAGATAACCCTGTTGGCCAAATGCGGAGTGGGCGGTCAGTCTTGCCGGATCTTGTCGAAATCCGACGCGGGACTGCTGGCCTTCAGCTATGACGACGGCCAGAAATTTGACTACACGGCGTGGAAGGAGCGCGAGCGAAAAATCTTCGACATGATCGCATCATGGCAGCGCGAGCCAATCCAGAGCGCTGCGCGCTAGGCTCCGACCCGGCGCCCGATGAGCCGCTACTTTCGGCTTGCCAGCGCCTCGTTCAGCCCCGAAATGTCTTTCTCATCAGGCGCATTTTCCAATGTCAGCACCGGCAGAACCGCACGCAGATGGTCGTGATGGGTGCGCACGCCATATTCGAGGTCGGACAGATAAAAGCCTTCGAACGCTTCTGACGTCATCGACTCGTTTGACCATTCCGACAGCTTGACGTCTTCCGCCATGGTGTCGCGGTCGATACGGAAGGCGAGGTAGCGGGCTGCGGCCTGCTCGCGGCTCTCGTCTGCATATTTGTAAATCGCGCCACGAAGCATGGTCTCGCCAGTCGAGATCGGGAATTCCTGATAGAATTGCACCGATTCCGGTTGCACCGAAATCACCGCATTAGGAAAGATGCCGTAGTAGACCCAGGCCTCTTTCAGCGTGTCGGGAAGATGGTCCGGGCGTGGCGCGATTTTCACATAATTCTTGACGCTCCAGCGGCGGCCGGCATGCGGATTGTAGGTGGCGAAAGAGCGTGAAACGCCGTCGACAAACGGCTCGTCGAAATAGGTCGAGCCATAGAGATCCTGCAGCGCCGGATGTGCCATCGCGACGTGATAGCCTTCATTGTCAACGTCACGCACCGACTTCCAATTGACGTTGGAGACTGATGTCCAGACGCCCGTGGTCGGCACCATGTGCTCGACATTGTAGTGCGAAAGCTCCTCCGCATGCGGCGCCATCAGTTCCGCCACTGACGGCTGCGGGCCAGCCCGGAAGCGGATGAAGATCAGCCCCATCCAGATTTCCAGATCAAGCGGTCTCAGGCCAAATTCGGTCTTGTCGAGTTCGGGAAATGTACCCGGCCGCGCCGCGCCGCGCAGCGTGCCATCAAGATTGTAGACCCAACCGTGGAACGGACAGACAAGTGCATTCTTGCAAGAGCCCTTTTCGTCGGCGACGACCCGGGAGCCCCGATGGCGGCACATATTGTGAAAGCCGCGCACCACGCCGTCCTTGCCGCGGACAACCAGCGCGCGTTCTCCGACCACGTCCATGGTCAGATAGTCGCCAGCTTCCGGCACATCGGACACGTGGCCGACGATCTGCCAATGAGTGCGAAACAGATGCTCTTTCTCAAGGTCGAGAAGGGCGCTGGAGTGGTAGGCCCAGCCAGGAAGTCCACTGCGGTCCCAGTCGTTCGGGACGGCCACATCACCGGCGTGATGGGTCATGGTCGCTCTCGCTTCTTATTGAATGCTCATTCAATATAGCCATAATTATCAATTGATTGCAATGGGTTGTGGAAACCGGCGTCTTCGCAAGAGGGATAGGCTGGATCCCCTGCCCGCAAGAATGGCCCGTCAAAAATGTCAGATTCTGCCGGAAAATCTGGATGTTAGCCGGCGTCGCGAGGGGTCGCGGAACGAAAGCGCCGCGTCTCGCGAACCGGAGCTTGAGCGCCCTCCACGGCCTTCAATCTCAATCGCACAATCCGGTTCTTTTCACGCTTCAGGACAGTGAAGCGTTTGCCGTAGAAGGTGAATGCCTGCTTCTCGTCCGGAATCGACATCGACTCGTGGATCACCAGGCCGGCAACCGTCGTCGCCTCGTCGTCAGGCAGGCTCCAGTCAAGCGCGCGGTTCAAGTCGCGGATCGGCACGGAACCATCCACGATGATCGAGCCATCGGCCTGCTGGCGCACGCCTTGAATGTCGATGTCGTGCTCGTCGGCGATGTCTCCGACGATTTCCTCGATAATGTCTTCCAGTGTCACCAGCCCCTGCACTTCGCCATATTCGTCAACGACGATGGCCATGTGTGCCTTGCGGCGCAGAAAAGCGCTCAGCTGGTCCTGCAAATTGGTGGTATCGGGTACGAACCACGGCTTGGCCGCGACCTTGACGATGTCGAGCTTTGAATAATCGTTGCCGAGCTCGTTGAGTTCGCGCAGCAGCGCCTTTGCATGCACGACGCCGACGATATTGTCATTGGTGTCGCGCCACACCGGCATACGTGTGTTGGGGCTTTGCAGGATTTCGGCCACAAGCTGCGCCGGCGGCGTATCGGCGTCGACCATACGCATTGCCGTGCGGTGGATCATAATGTCGGAGACTTCGAGCTCTGCCAGGTCGAGCAGACCGCCGACACGGTCACGGTCGGCTTTGACAACCGCGCCTTCGCGGTGCAGCTCAGCCAGCGTCCCGCGCAGTTCGTCATGCGCCGAAAGCGTTGGTCCGGTGCGTTCGATCTCGTAACCGAAACGGGCAAGGATAGATCGGCCAAACAGCGCGGCGGCAGTCGCAAGCACAGCAATCGTGGCCGCAGCAACAGCGATCCACGGCAGCGGCGTCATGCGGCGAGACTCTGTTCGAGGAAAGCCAGAACTTCGGACGACGGCACGTCTTTCGCAATAAAGGACTGGCCGACGCCGTGTGTCAGAATGAACGTGAGTTTCCCGCGCGAAACCTTCTTGTCCTGACCGATAAAGCCGAGCAGCGCCTCGGCACCCGGCATGTCGCCCGGCACGTCAGAAATACGGGTCGGCAGACCAACGGCCTTCAAGTGACGCTCGACACGGGCTGCATCATCGGGGCTGCAAAGGTTAAGCCGCGCCGAAAAGCGATGCGCCAGCGCCATGCCGATGGCGACGCCTTCGCCATGCACAAGGCGGGCGGAATCGTAGCTGGTCGCCGCTTCCAGCGCGTGGCCAAATGTGTGGCCGAGATTGAGCAGCGCCCTGTCGCCGGTTTCAAACTCGTCGCGCGCCACGACATCGGCCTTGGCCTGGCAGGAAGTGGCGATGGCCTGCGCGCGCGCGGGGCCGCCGTCAAACACCTCGCGCCAGTTGACTTCCAGCCAGGCAAAGAACTCGGGGCGGTCGATCAGGCCGTATTTCGCGACTTCGGCATAGCCGGCGCGGAATTCGCGTTCCGGCAAAGTGTCAAGCGCGGCCGTATCGGCCAGCACCAGCCGCGGCTGCTGGAAAACGCCGACAAGGTTCTTGCCGCGCCCTGTATTGATGCCGGTCTTGCCTCCCACGGACGAATCGACCTGCGCCAGCAGAGACGTTGGCATCTGGATGAAATTCATGCCGCGCCGCACGATCCCGGCCGCAAATCCCGCCAGATCGCCGATAACGCCGCCGCCCAGCGCCACCACCGCATCGCCACGCTCGAGCCGCGCGCCAAGCACGCCGTCGACGACCGTTTGCAGGTGCTCAAAGCTCTTGGTCTTTTCGCCGGCGGGCAAAATGATCGGATGCGCGTCAACGCCTGTGGCCTGAAGGCCGCGCGTGACCGTATCGAGATGAGTGGCTGCCACATTCTCATCAGTCACGACAGCAACACGCGCGCCCGGCAACACTCTAGCAATGTGGCCGCCTGCCCGCTCCAGCAGTCCGGCCCCGATCAGAATGTCGTAGCCGCGCTCGCCCAGCGCTACCTGCACCCGCACCGGCTGATCTTTTGTCTCAACGGTCATGTCGGGCGCTCGTTCTGCAGCCATTCTGTAATCGAAGCGATCACCTCGGCCATGATTTCCTCGCGCTTCGCATCACGCGTCTGTACGGTGATGTCGGCGAGCCCATAAGTCGGGTATCGGTCGTTCATCAGCTTTTGCATCACGCCGCGCGGATCAGCGTTCTGCAGCAGCGGCCGATTGGGCTTGCGCGCCACCCGCGCCATCAGCGTATCGAGATCAGCCTTGAGCCAGACTGAAACCCCGTCAGCCGCCACTGCCGCTCGGGTATTTGCGTTCATGAAAGCGCCACCGCCGGTGGACAGAACCTGCGGTCCGTCCTTGACCAGCCGCCCTATGACCCGTTCTTCCAGCGCGCGGAACTCCGGCTCGCCATAATGTTCGAACAGTTCCGGCACGGTCATGCGCGAGACCGTTTCAATTTCGTGGTCGGAATCGATGAATGGCAGGCCGAGCGCCTGCGCCACCTTGCGGCCGATCGCCGTCTTGCCAGCGCCCATCAGCCCGATGAACACGATCGAACGATTGCCCAGCCGATCGATCACATCGGCGGGAACAACGAGCGGCGCTTCCGTCATTGCGTCCATCGTGGGCGGTTTTCCATTGCCGCGTAACGACATCAAAAGCGGTTTGGCGTCAAGTTGGCGATGTGGCGCCGCTCGGAAGTTGTGGACGTCTTGATCCGAAAGCGCTGGCCATTCATAAGCTGTCTTTGAACCAGCCAATAAAATTGGGCGGCACATGCCGACACTTACGCGTTTTCTGGCGGTCGTCGCCTTGATCTGCGCTGTCATCTACGGCGTAGTGTTTTCGCTTGCGACCTTCGTGACGCCCAACACTGCCGAGATTTCCGAGCGCATCCCGTTGAAAAAGCTGGAAAACCGATGAGGGGTGCGGCGCTTGTCGAGTCATTTCTGGAAATGATGAGCGTCGAACGCGGCGCCAGCGAAAATACGCTGGCCGCCTATCGCCGCGATCTTGAAGACGCGCAACAGAACATGACGGCCGGCATTGTCCAGGCCTCGGCTGCTGATGTGCGCGCCTATGTCAGCGGTGTAGCGGCGCGCGGCTTTGCCGGCTCCAGCCAGGCGCGAAAACTGTCTGCGCTCAGGCAATTCTACAAGTTTCTCTACGCGGAAGGCTATCGCGGCGACGATCCGTCCGGGCCTGTGGACAGCCCACGAAAACAGCGCGGACTGCCAAAGATCCTGAATGAAGCCGAAACCGGCCGCATGCTGGACATGGCGGCGGCCGAAGCCGCAAAAGGCGGCGCTGCCGATGTGCGTATGCATGCGCTGATCGAAGTGCTCTACGCCACCGGGCTGCGCGTGTCGGAACTCGTATCGCTGCCGGTCACGGTAGCACAGCGTGACGAGCGATTTTTCATCATTCGCGGCAAGGGCGGCAAAGAACGCATGGTGCCCCTGTCGCCAAAGGCGCGCGATGCGATGCGCCGCTGGCTTGGCCTGCGCAACGCCGACCCGCGCTTGGCAAGCAGCCCCTGGCTGTTTCCGTCGTCGTCAGAAGCTGGATACCTGCCGCGCCAGGTCTTTGCCCGAGATCTGAAAAGCCTGGCGGCGCTGGCCGGGATTTCCGCCGCAAAAGTCTCGCCCCATGTCATCCGGCACGCCTTCGCCAGCCATCTTTTACAAAACGGCGCCGATCTGCGCGCGGTTCAGGAATTGCTAGGACATTCCGACATATCCACCACCCAGATATACACACATGTTCTGGAAGAGAGGCTGGTCAGCCTTGTCCGCGACCATCATCCGCTTGCCGATTAGGTCAGCCAACGATATGTGATGATTGGGTTTCGGGCGAAAGCCAGCGAACTTCCGCCCAAACATATTGCCGGGATTGCGGGTTTCCAAAAACGAATGTTCAACTATCTCGACTTCGAAAAACCAGTAGCCGATGTCGACGCAAAGATCGCCGAATTGCGGCGCTTGCAAGCTGACGGCGGCAGCGTCGATTTTTCCGAAGAAATTGCCAAGCTGGAAAAACGCTCCAAGGAGCTGTTGCGCGACCTCTACAAAGGGCTGACCCCGTGGGACAAGGCCAAGGTGGCCCGCCATGCAGACCGGCCACATTGTCTGGACTATGTTCGAAAACTGTTCACCGACTTCACTCCGCTGGCCGGTGACCGGAATTTTGGCGAAGATAACGCGATTATCGGCGGTTTTGCCCGGTTCAACGGTTCTCCGGTGGCCATTCTCGGCCAGGAAAAGGGAGACGACACCGCCAGCCGCCTGAAGCATAATTTCGGCATGGCGCGGCCGGAAGGCTATCGCAAGGCCGTTCGCATCATGGAACTGGCCGACCGGTTCAAGACGCCACTGGTGTCGCTTGTTGATACCGCCGGCGCTTACCCCGGCATTGGCGCGGAAGAACGCGGCCAGGCCGAGGCCATTGCGCGCTCGACGGCGGCCTGCCTGGCGCTGAAGAGCCCAAGCGTGTCGGTCATCATTGGCGAAGGCGGATCGGGTGGCGCAATCGCCATTGCGACCGCGAATCGCGTCTACATGCTGGAACACGCAATCTATTCAGTGATTTCGCCAGAAGGCGCAGCTTCCATCCTTTGGCACGATTCGACCCGCGCCAAGGATGCCGCGACCAATATGAAGATTACCGCCCAGGACCTGCTCGACATGAAGGTCATTGACGGCATCATTCCCGAACCGCTGGGCGGAGCACATCGCAACACCGATGCCGTGATTGAGGCGGCAGGCGCCAAAATACAATCTGCGCTGACGGAAATGACCCAATCGAAGGGCGACTTCCGCGAGCAGCGGCGAGAGAAGTTTCTCGCCATCGGACGCGGGCTCTAGGCCCGTTTCAGTCCCGCATTGCCACAAATTTGCCGTCCGGCTGGCATTATGAACATCGCGTGAGGTGGTGTTTCAATGCTTGTGCTTAAGTTAATTCAAAGCTAACCGGACGATACTCACATAAGAGAACGTGCAGGACCCGGGCCGGGTCCGGCGCGAAAAACAGGGACACGAACTGAGCCACCGATGAGATTCAGCATGTTCCGCGCCGGAGCGCTGTTGAGCGCACTCGCCCTTGCAGGCTGCAACAACGCGTCAATCGAAGAGATCGCCCCAAAATCACCGCGCTCGGACTATGCGGTGACAAGCAAACTGTCGACGCTCACCAGCTCGCGCGGCATGGCCAAGACCTCGCCGATCATGGTGCGCATCTTCAAGGAAGAAAACACGCTTGAAGTGTGGAAGCAGAAGACAGATGGCCGCTACGGACTGATCACCACATATCAGATGTGCCGCTGGTCGGGGAAACTGGGTCCAAAGTTCACCGAGGGCGACCGTCAGGCTCCGGAAGGTTTTTACTCCATTACACCGGGTCAGATGAACCCGAACTCGCAATTCTACCTCGCGTTCAACATGGGCTATCCCAACGCTTTTGACCGGGCGAATGGCCGCACGGGCGCACATCTGATGGTGCATGGTTCGTGCTCGTCATCCGGCTGTTATTCTATGACAGACGGCCAGATGCAGGAAATCTATGCGCTGGCGCGCGACGCCTTTGCCGGCGGACAGAAATCATTCCAGGTTCAGGCCTTCCCCTTCCGCATGACCGCTGCCAACATGGCGCGCTACCGCGAAGACCCGAACTTCGAATTCTGGAAGATGCTCAAGGAAGGCTACGACCGCTTTGAAGTGGCGCGTGTGCCGCCCAAGGTTGATGTCTGTGGCAAGCAGTATGTCTTCAATCGGGGCCTGACTGCCGACGGAAAACCCGTCGCTGCCTGTGGGCCGCAAAGCGCGCCAGCCGTAGCTGACAGCGCCTACCAGTCCTATCAGGCGAGCTATACCAACGCCTACAACGAAGCTACCAAGAAGTCGGGCATGCCTGCGCCACGCGCCTCGATCCAGGGCACAAAGGAAGCAGCCGTTGTCGCTGACTGGTCGAAGAAGCGCTCGCGCGGCGAACGCGTGACCATGCAGCCGCCCTCAATGCGCTCTGATGGAACGGTGGTCGCGACCGGCGAAATGGGTCGTATCGATTCCGAGGTTGGCCGCCGTCAAGCCGCCAAGGACGCCAAGATCGCCGAACAAAAGCGCATCGCCGCAGAAAAGAAGGCCGCTGAAGAAAAGGCCAAGGCCGAACTCGCCGCCAAGAAGGAAGCGATGAAGCTGGCGGAACTGGATGCAGCCAGACAGAAGGCCGCCGCTGCTGAACAGGAGAAGCTGGTCAGGGCAGAAGCGGCAGCACAGCAGAAGACTGCAAAGGGCGACAAGCCTGCAAAGCCTTCGGCCGGCGAAAAGAAACCTGCAACAGCGGAGGCCGCCACAGAAGCAGCCGCCGCCGGACCTGCCAAGGAAGACGTGGCAGCTGCACCGGAAGAAAAGCCGGCCGGAATTCTCGGCGCGGCAAAGTCTGGCGCCAAGAAGATCAAGAACCTGTTCGGCGGTTGAACGGGCGCGCATGGCGGACGCTTCACACGTCGGAATCTACGATCTGAAAGGGCTGAATTGCCCGCTGCCTGTGCTGAAAACAGCCAAGCGGCTGGCTGGCATGAAGCCCGGCGAATTGCTGAAGATCGAGACAACCGACCCGCTGGCCGGGCTCGACATTCCAGCATTTTGCAACGAGAGCGGCCACGAGCTCGTGGAAACGTTGAAGTCGGAAGGTGGGCATACGTTCCTGATCCGGCGGGCGCGGACCACAAGGAGATGACCTACTTGGCCCTATTCTGCAGTTCTCAAAAATAGCGTCATCAATTTTGGGTCGCCGAATAAGCCTCAATTATCGCCTTCAGGTGCGGCGGCAACATTTCATCCTTGTTTCTGTCACCATGTGTCCGAAACAATCCACCCAATATCTTGGCAATCAAGATAACGCTTGACGAAAAGACCACCAAGATCAAAATAGCCTTTCCATACTGCCCCATCGCAAGAAAGAAAAGCTTGTGATAAAAAAGCAAACACAAAAGCAACAAATTAATAAATACGATGTAAGCTAAAGTCGCGATCATCATGCCATTTCTTAGGAATTTTACCGCAGAAACGTCTTGACGCAACTCACTTATATACGATTGCAACTCTGAAGTAAGATGGTCTGCCTTTGCTGACCTCTCCAGAAGTAATTCTAAATCTGACCATCTTGCCAATATCTTCTTGATGTCCGCATCGGCGGAATCACCACTAACGACATTTGGTTCGCTTAGCGGATTGGAATTGTCTGCCACTACAAGCTCTTGATGTTACGTTGCGTCCTAAGTGCGTCGTAGTGCTCCTTCATCAACTGAGAAGATATATCCTTGTATGGACCGAGCTTCTTGAAAGTCTGATCCCAAGGACCATCCAATTGGTGAGTAATATTCGACAACTCGAATGCATGTTTGCTACCATAGCTTTTTAGAACCGCAGCAATAATTTTTTCCTGCTTCTCCGTAATATCTGTAGGTCTGTATTCTGAACCAGTGAGCTTGTCCCTAATTTTTTCACCTACTATATTACCACCATACTTATTTAGCGCTTTGTAAATATGTGGATAGACAGGTCCATATTGCCACGCCTGAGGACTCTGATTTACTAGTGACTGCTCATCAAAGGCAAGCGACCATCCATGCGCGAGATAGACGAGCTTAAGCAATTGCATCAAGGTCAATCCTTTGATGCCGTAGGCGGGCGCCTTCTCCAAGATGTAATTGGCAATCGCCCTAGCGTCGTGCGATTTCTCAACGGTGTTCAAGACAAATTCCTAACAATCGAGTGCCAACATTCCCCTGCGCACCGGCCAGCACGAAAACTCCTACTCGTTGCGAGCATAGTGCGATTCGCCAAATAATAATATTTTCTCTTGACATAAACAGGGCTAAGGCGGCCTTCTGATTCTTTCAAACTCTCCGATTTCATTCACGTCCATAGCGAATTGACTGTGCCCGCATTTTGCTTTGGGCAATCATACCGCGATGATTGCGGAGGAGGAAAATTGCAACACATATGCAGTTGCCACCCCTCAAATCTTCATCCCGGCAATCGCCAGCGGATTGTCCTCCAGCGCCGCACGGTCCGGCTGGTCTGGCGCGACCTGGCCGGTAATGGCGCCAAACAACTGCCGCACATAGGTTTCCGGCAGACCGTCACCGATCAAAACGAGCCGCACGCCACGCTGTCCTGCAGGCCATACAGGAAGCCGCGCAGGCGGATGCAGCATCGACTGCACGCCATGCACAACGAGCGGCCGTGACGGGTCTTCAGCCAGTTCGATCACACCCTTCATGCGCAGCAGGCGTGGGCCCTGCGTGGTGCGCAGCAGGTCAAAAAATGTTTCGACCGCGGCGTAGGGAACCGGCGCGCCATGAGTCAACGAAAAGCTGCGAATCGCATCGTGGCGATGCTCATGCTCATGGTGATGGTGGCCGTGCTCATGATCGTGTCTATCATGCAAATGGTGATGATCGATGTGCAGCGCCTCGTCACGCAACCAGCGACTGACATCAGCCGTCTTGGTGGCTGGATCGTAGACACCACAGTTGAAAAGCTCTGCCGGACCGGCCTCTGCAACCTCGACCAGCGGCGCACCGGGATTGAGTTTGCGGATTGTCGCAAGCAATGAGCCGGAAGCAGGCGCAATATCCGTCTTGGTCAGCACGATGCGATCGGCGACCGCGATCTGCCGCGCGGCTTCTGCGTGATTATCGATCGTCGCAGCGCCATTGATGGCGTCGACAGTTGCGATAACGCCATCAAGCCGGAAAGCCTGCATCAGGGCAGGATGCCCCATCAGCGACAGCAGCACCGGCACCGGGTCAGCCAGGCCAGTGGTCTCGACAACGACACGGGAAAGTTTTGCGATGCGGCCGGTCTGTGCGCCATCGATCAGCCCGGCAAGCGTGTCGACCAGATCGCCACGCACCGTGCAGCAGATGCAGCCGCCGGCAAGTTCGATCAGACCGTCATTGGAAGTCTCGACCAACAGATGGTCGATGCCGACTTCGCCGAGTTCATTGACGATGACGGCCGTATCGGTCAACGCCTCGTCTTTCAGCAGCCTGTTCAGCAGCGTGGTCTTGCCCGAACCCAGAAAGCCGGTCAGCACCGAAACGGGAATTGGGAACTGCATTTATTGCGTCACGCCGGCAGGTTGGGCGCTTGCCTTCAGTTCAGATGGACGCTCGGGCCGCGGCATCGGGATCGGAATGCCATTGATCGATTCAGGCCGCTTGACCTCCGGATAGAAAGGCGAGGCAGGCCCCGTCGCCCCGCCGACAAAGATCGGTTCCGGCTTCGGCACAGGCAGTTCGCCACCGGTGACGTGGGCCGACTTGAAGATGATCCTGCCCTTCTCGTCGAGGCTGGCCAGCAATTCCTTGCGCGCTTCCTTTGAACACACTGATTCGCGCATATTGAATGGCTCGCGTTCGCCGGTCACCGGCATGCTGGCGAGATCAGCACCCGTGCGCGGCGGCGCGCCAAAGCCCTGCGCCAGGAGATCTGCAGCCTTGTCGGTCCGATCCCCGACCGATTTTTCGCCGAGCACAACCGCCACCATGACACGGCCATTGCGGGTGGCCGAAGCCACCAGATTGTAGCCGGCATCGCAGGTGTAGCCGGTCTTCATGCCGTCAGCGCCGGCAAAGCGGAAGATCATGTCATTGTGATTGGGGATCAGTTTCTTGCCATCACTCAACGCCTCGATATCAAAGAACGACGCGTATTGCGGATAATCGCGCTTGAGCGCCATGGCCAGAACCGCCAGATCATGCGCCGTGGTGTATTGTTCGTCCGAATGCCAGCCATGCGCGTTGACGAAATGCGAGCTCGTCATACCGATGCGCTTCGCCTCGGCGTTCATCCGTTCCGCAAACGCAGACGTCGAACCTGCGAGGCTCTCGCCGATTGCGGTGGCGACGTCATTGGCCGACTTGACCATGATCATACGAATGGCGTTGCCGAGCGTAATGACGGTGCCGGCCGGATAGCCCATCTTCGAAGGTCTTTCCTTTGTCGCCTCGACCGAGATGCGCACCGGCGAATCAAGCGTCACTTCACCAGCATCGATTGCGCGGAAGGCAACATAGGTCGTCATCAGCTTGGTCAGCGACGCCGGATACCAGCGCTGAGATGCGTTATCTGCCTGAAGCACCACGCCGGTATTGCCGTCGACGAGGATCGACGGGCCGGCAAAGGCCGGAAATACAGCGAAACCGAATGCTGCGCCCAGCGCTGCCCGTAACATTGAGCGAATTGAAGTCATGCCAAATCAATCCCACGACCGCTTAGCGCGGCGCTGTTTAGTCCAAAAAACACGCAAGCCCACTGGCCGCGCGCGCTTGCGGCAGTTATCGTCCGGTTAGATAGTCTATGTGACGTCAACAAGGCAAAACGCCAGACGGGCAAGACCGCTTGCCCCAGATGACCTGAATTTGAAGAGGGTAAAAATGCCAATTCTCAATCGCGCCGCAGAATTGCAGGACGAAGTCGCCGGGTGGCGCCGTGAACTGCACTCCATGCCGGAACTGCTCTACGACGTGCACCAGACGTCGGCTTTCGTGAAGAACAAGCTGGAGGAATTTGGCGTTGACGAGGTTGTGCCGGGCATCGGCAAAACCGGTGTTGTCGGCATCATCCGCGGCAAGAAGGGCGATGGTGCGACCATTGGTCTGCGCGCCGACATGGACGCGCTGCCGCTGACCGAGATCACAGGAAAACCATGGGCGTCAAAGACGCCGGGCAAGATGCATGCGTGTGGACATGACGGCCACACCGCCATGTTGCTGGGTGCGGCGAAATATCTGTCGGAAACGCGCAATTTTCCCGGCGCTGTCGCCGTCATCTTCCAGCCAGCCGAAGAAGGCGGCGCTGGCGGCCTGGCGATGGTCAAAGACGGCATGATGGAGCGGTTTGGCATTTCGGAAGTCTACGGCATGCACAATATGCCGGGCGTACCGGTTGGGGAATTTGCAATCCGTCCGGGCGCGATGATGGCTGGCACCTGCGAGTTCACGATCAAGATCACGGGCCTCGGCGGCCACGCCGCAATGCCGCACAATACGGTTGACCCGATTGTAATTGGTTCGGCGCTGGTGCAGGCGTTCCAGGCGATTGTGTCGCGCACCACCGACCCGATCCAGTCGCTGGTCATTTCTGTCACCAAGTTCCATGCCGGCGACGCCTACAACGTAATTCCGCAGACGGCGGAACTCGCCGGAACCGTGCGCATTCTCGACATGGATATCGGCAGGATGGCCGAAAAGCGCATGCGGGAAGTCTGCGCCGGCATTGGCGCAACTTATGGCGCCACCATCGACATGGATTACGAATGGAACTACCCGGTGACGTTCAACCATGCCGACGAAACAAAGTTCGCCTCCGGCGTCGCGGGCGATATTGCTGGCAAGGACAAGGTCAATATCGATACCCCGGCAGTGATGGGCGGCGAGGACTTTTCCTACATTCTGGAAGCGCGCCCCGGCGCATTCATCTTCATCGGCAATGGCGACACCGCCGGCCTGCACAATCCGGCCTATGACTTCAATGACGAGATCATCCCGCATGGCGTCAGCTACTGGGTGAAGCTTGCTGAAGGCGCGCTGGCAAAGTAGCCGCCGCGCGAGACGCGAACCGCTTGGCTGAGAAGCGCGAAGCGGTTATGTGTCTTCCCGGTTGGTCCCGTAGCTCAGTAGGATAGAGCGACAGATTCCTAATCTGTAGGCCACTGGTTCGAATCCAGTCGGGATCACCACTTCATTACACGCATCTGGAAGACCATGCTCCGCCACACCGGGGCCAGCACATCTGGCTTACGAGCACCGGACCGTGTATCCTGCGGTTGTGGCGGGTTCAAATCCCGCGCGGTGGTGGCAATCTCTGGCAGGCAACTGGAGGCCATCGATACCGGTAGCTCAGTCTGGATAGAGCAAAGCGGCGCGCCGGCCCGTCGTGGCCAAATGGCCGGCACTGCCATCATTGCGCCATGCGCAGGGAAGCACGCTGCCGGCAACCTGATGGACAACCCTCATTACCGAAGCCTCGCCGGAAGCCAAGGGCGCGCCGCACACCATTTGCTCCACTTTGCAGGCAGATTGCGTCACACAATTGTGTAAGTGGCGACGCCATGTTTCCCACAGGTCGCGAAATCGCCTGCCCTTGCAGGCTTCCCACGCCTTTTGTCATGTGCAACAAATCGCATCCTTAGAAAACTAATGTGGGAGAACAACAAAATGACAATGGGAGCAACCCGGCCTTTGCGCCGATGGCTCGGCGCTGCGGTTTTGGCTGCATCAGTCGCAGCAAGCGCATTTGGCGCCCACGCGCAAGAAGGCAAGACGCTGCGTTTCGCTTTCCAGGGAACGCTGAACGCGCTTGATCCCTACACCCTCAACGAGACGTTTTCGCTCGGCATGTTCGGCAACGTGTTCGAGGGCCTGACCAAGCGCGACAAGGACCTGAAGATCATTCCAGGCCTGGCTGAAAGCTGGGAAACGGTCGACCCGCTGACCTGGCGCTTTAACCTGCGCAAGGGTGTCAAATTCGCCAATGGCAACGATTTTACCGCCGATGACGTGATCTTCTCTGCCGAGCGCGTGCGCGCTGACGGCTCCGATCTGCGCACGCGCATTCCAGCCGATTCCGAATGGATCAAGATCGACGACCACACGGTTGAAGTGAAGCTGAAGTCGCCGAACCCCATTCTGAACTACGAATGGGACACCTGGTATATGATGGACAAGGAGTGGGCCGAAGCCGAAGGCGCGGTCAACCCGATCTCCGCCAAAGATACAAATCCCGGCCCGCGCGCCTTCAAGGCCAATGGCACCGGACCATTTGTCATCGAAAGCCATGAGCCCGGCGTCAAGACTGTGTTCAAGAAGAACCCCGCCTGGTGGGGCACTGTCGAGCACAATCTGGACCAGGCGATCTTCACCCCGATTTCAGCCGACGGAACCCGCGTCGCGGCGCTTCTGGCTGGCGACGTCGACCTGGTCGATCCCGTGCCGGTGCAGGACATTCCGCGCGTCAACGGCGACCCTAACACCGAAGCTATGGTCGGCCCGGAACTGCGCGTCATCCATCTCGGCTACAACCAGATCCGCGATGAGCTGGCGACATCCGATGTCAAGGGCAAGAACCCGTTCCGCGACGCCAATGTGCGCAAGGCCATCTACCAGGCCATCGACATCGAAGCGATCAAGGAGCGCGTGATGCGCGGCCTGTCGACGCCGGTGCCGCTGCTGATCGCCAACGAACAGTTTTCGATGTCTGGCGATTTCAAGCGCTGGCCGTTTGATCCGGAAGCCTCCAAGAAATTGCTGGCGGATGCCGGCTATCCGGACGGCTTCTCGTTCACGATGGATTGCCCGAACGATCGCTATGTCAACGACGAATCGATCTGTCAGGCTGCCGTGTCGATGCTGGCCAAGGTCAATCTGAAGGTGACGCTCAATGCACAGCCCAAGGCACAGTATTTTGCCAAGGTGCTGGCGCCCGGCGGCTATGACACGGACTTCTACCTGCTCGGCTGGACCCCCGGTTCGTTCGACTCATGGAACGTGCTGACCAACCTCGCTGGTTGCCGCGATGCAACCGGCAAGGGTGGCCCCTTCAACCTCGGCGGCTATTGCAACAAGGACGTCGATGCTCTCGCAGCGCAGATTCTGGTTGAATCTGACATCGCCAAGCGAGACCAGCTGATCAAGCAGGCTTACACGATCTTGACCGAGGAGACCTCGCACATCCCGTTGCATCAGCAGAACCTGGTCTGGGGCAAGCGCAAGAACATCGACATCGTTCAGCGCCCGGACAACCAGATCCTGCTCTACTGGGCCAAGGTCAACTGACCCCATAACGAACCCACGGCCCGCACCGGTTTCTTCCTGGAAGATATGGTGCGGGCCGCAGGCATTGGGGGACATTCATGCTTGCATTCGCAATCAGACGGTTGATTCAGGCTGTCACGGTCATGCTGGTCGTGGCGCTGATTTCATTCGTCATGTTCCGGTTCGTCGGTGATCCGGTGAATCAGCTCGTCGGTGTGGACACGTCCCCCGAAGAGCGTGAGGCCCTGCGTCAGGCTCTTGGCCTGAATGATCCGATGCCTGCCCAGTTGTGGCGCTTCATCGTCAACGCTGCCCAGTTCAATTTCGGTATTTCCTACCAGTTCAAGCAGCCCGTGTCGGACCTGATCCTGTCGCGTCTGCCGGCGACGCTGGAACTGGCCTTTGTCTCAGCCTTCTTTGCGCTCGCCATCGGCATTCCGCTTGGCATCTACACGGGGCTCCGCCGCAATTCCTGGGTCTCGCGCACCATCCTCGCTGTCAGCCTCATCGGCGTATCGCTTCCCACCTTCCTGATCGGCATCCTGTTGATCTTTATCGTGTCCGTGAATCTCGGCTGGCTGCCCTCCTTCGGGCGCGGCGAGACCGTGCGCATCGGCAGCTGGACCACCGGCTTCCTGACCAAATCCGGATGGATGTCACTGATCCTGCCTTCAATCACGCTCGGCATGTTCCAGATGACACTGATCATGCGCCTTGTGCGCGGCGAGATGCTGGAGGTGTTGCGCACCGACTATATCAAGTTTGCCCGCGCTCGCGGCCTGTCGGCCCGCGCCATCAATTTCGGACATGCGCTGAAAAACACGCTGGTGCCTGTCATCACCATCACCGGCCTGCAAGTCGGTGCGATCATCGCGTTTTCGATCATCACCGAAACCGTGTTCCAGTGGCCCGGCATGGGACTGTTGTTCCTGCAGGCCGTGCAGAATGTCGATATCCCGATCATGGCCGCCTATCTTATGTTGATCGCATTCCTGTTCGTGATGATCAATTTCATCGTCGACCTGCTCTATGTCTCGGTCGACCCGCGCATTCGCATCGACGGGAGGGCTTAGACGTTGTCTTCCGCAACCGACCAGCAAGACAAGGCGGCTGAAGCCCTAAAACAGCCAGGCGTTGTTGCCAGATTCTTCAGCTCCGACATCTGGTATTCCTTCACCCGCTCGCCGGTGACGATGATCTCGGCAGCCGTCACGGCGCTGCTGATCCTGTCGGCAATCTTTGCGCCCCTGATCGCGCCACATGACCCGTTTGATCCCGGCTCGCTGTCAATCATGGATTCGTTCTATCCGCCCGCCTGGGACGAAAGGGGTGATCCGCGCTTCCTTCTGGGCACCGACGATCAGGGCCGGGACGTTCTGTCGACTATTCTTTATGGCATGCGGATTTCGCTCGCCGTCGGCTTTTCCAGCGTTCTGCTGGCGATGGTGATCGGCATCACGCTTGGTCTCGTCGCTGGCTATGCTGGCGGCCGGATCGATTCCATCATCATGCGTGTTGCTGACGTGCAGCTGACCTTTCCGGCCATCCTGATCGCACTGCTCATCGACGGCGTGGCCCGAGCCATGGCCGGCCCGCGCTCCTACGAAAGCATCGTCTTCTACGTGCTGGTCCTGTCAATCGGGCTGTCCTTCTGGGTGCAATATGCCCGCACAGTGCGCGGTTCGGTGCTGGTGGAAAAGAACAAGGAATATGTGATGGCTGCGCGCCTGATTGGTCTGCGGCCACTAGCGATCATGTTCAAGCACATCCTGCCTAACGTGCTGGGTCCGGTTATGGTGATCGCCACGATCAATCTGGCGCTTGCAATCATCACCGAGGCGACACTGTCATTCCTTGGCGTCGGCGTGCCTCCCACCCAGCCCTCACTGGGGACATTGATTCGCATCGGCAACGACTTTCTGTTCTCAGGCGAATGGTGGATCACCATTTTCCCGGGCATCACACTGGCAATACTAGCACTGTCGGTAAATCTGCTGGGCGACTGGCTGCGCGACGCGCTGAACCCGAGGCTGCAATGACCAAGGGCCTTCAAGTCAAGAATTTGCGGGTGGAAATCCCGACCCGCCACGGCGTTCTGGTGGCAATTGACGACCTGTCGTTCAACATCGCGCCCGGTGAAGTGCTCGGTATGGTCGGAGAATCCGGCGCTGGCAAATCGATCACCGGCTCGGCCATTATCGGGCTGCTGGAGCCGCCGGGCCATGTCGCTGGCGGTGAGATTTTGCTTGATGGCGAGCGCATCGACAACCTGCCACCAGAGCGCATGCGCCATGTGCGCGGCAAACGCATCGGCATGATCTTTCAGGACCCGCTGACCAGCCTCAACCCGCTCTATCGCATCGGCGATCAACTGACCGAAACGATCCTGACGCATGAGGCGATGTCGCGCCAGGATGCGATCGAAAAGGCGGTGCGGCTGCTTGAGGAGGTCGGCATTCCCGCAGCCCGGCAGCGGCTTTCATCCTATCCGCATCAGTTTTCCGGCGGCATGCGTCAGCGCGTGGTGATCGCACTGGCGCTTGCGGCTGACCCGGAACTGGTCATAGCCGACGAACCGACAACGGCGCTCGACGTCTCAGTGCAGGCGCAGATCATTGCGTTGCTGAAGCGTATCTGCGCCGAACGTGGCGCGTCCGTCATGTTGATTACCCATGACATGGGTGTGATCGCCGAGACCTGCGACCGCGTCTGCGTGCTTTATGCCGGACGCATGGCCGAGATCGGCCCGGTGCGCGATGTGGTGAAACACCCGCAGCACCCCTATTCCCGAGGGCTGATGGCCGCGATCCCGTCGCTGGCGGATGATCCCGACGAAAAGCTGGCGCAAATTCCAGGCGCCATGCCAAGGCTGGGCGCGATCCCGGCAGGTTGCGCCTTCAATCCGCGCTGCGGCTTCGCCTTCGATCGCTGCCGCGCCGAGCGCCCGTCAGCCTATCTGGCAGGTGGAAGCCAGGCAGCATGCTTCTTGCACGACCCCGATCCGAAGTCGCTGCCACCGCGCGACATCATCGAACATGCGCACCACGCAGGCCTGACGCTGCCGAAATGGCCGGAGGCCGCGCGATGAGTTCCAAACCTGAGACGCTTGTCGACGTGAAGGGCCTGCGCCGTATCTTCGACCTGTCACAACCCTGGCTGAACCGTATGCTGGAGCGCACCGGCAAGGTCGAGTTGACGGCGGTCGATAATGTCGATTTCACCATTCCGAAAGGCGAGACCTACGCGCTGGTTGGCGAATCCGGTTCAGGCAAATCGACCATCGCCAAGATGGTCGTTGGCCTGCTGCCGCCAACCGCCGGCTCCGTGTCCATCGGCGGTGTCGATGTCTGGGGCGAGAAGGACGCCGACGTGCAGCGCCGGATGCGGCGTTCGATCCAGATGATCTTTCAGGACCCATATGCCAGCCTCAATCCGCGCTGGCGTGTCGGTGCGATCATCGAGGAGCCGATCAAGGCGTTCAATCTGCTGCCAAGCGCCGCAGACCGGCGCGACCGGGCGGGCGAGCTGCTGGCGCTGGTCGGGCTCGACCGGGCGGACGCGCAAAAGTTTCCGCACCAGTTCTCCGGCGGCCAGCGGCAGCGTATCGCAATCGCGCGGGCGCTGGCATCCGAGCCGCAATTCATCGTCTGCGACGAACCGACATCTGCACTCGACGTGTCGGTGCAGGCGCAGGTCCTGAACCTGCTGCGCGACCTGCAGCAGAAACTTGGCCTCACCTATCTGTTCATCAGCCACAATCTGGCGGTGGTGCGCCACGTCGCCAACCGCGTCGGTGTGCTCTATCTCGGCAGGCTGGTGGAAGACGCGCCGTCGCGTCAGCTGTTCGCTGACCCGCAGCATCCCTACACGCGCATGCTGCTAGATGCGGTCCCTGACATTGACATGACCGGCAAGGACAGAACGCCGGTGGCGGGTGAAATCCCCAATCCGGTCAACCCTCCGTCAGGCTGCCATTTTCACCCGCGTTGCCCGCTTGTCATTCCCGAATGCAGCGCGAGCGCACCGCCGGTGGTCGAGATCGGCGAAGACCGGGTGCGCTGCATCAGGGCCGGGTGAGGCCGCGCCGCGCGTCACCACCGTGTCTTCTCGCCCGGCGCTGAGGCCTCGATCGCCAGGGCGTGCAGCCCGGCCTTGATCTCGTCGGTTGCAACTTCGTTTACAGCCCGATGACGCTCCAGCCGGCTCATGGCGGCAAAAGCTGGTGCAACTATGCGAATGCGCAAATGGGTTTCGCCAGAACCATCGAACTGGGCATGATGGCCGCTTTCAGTGTGATGATGACCTGCATGCAGGTGGCTTTCATTGACGATTTGCAGCCGCTCGGGCGCAAATCGCTCACGCAGCTTCCGTTCGATGGATTGTTGCATGGACATTTTGCGTCTCCTTCACCATATCAGGCGCTCACTCATGACAAGCTTCACTCCCGATTCACGCGATAGGTTCATCCTTTCGTCATTGTCAATTCTTGTATCAACCCGCGAACACCCCATACTCAGCCCGTGACCGAATATTCGAAATATTTTGAACGAATGAGAATCCGCCCCGGCGCAAAGGCGGAGGTGAAGTCGCACGCGCCGCAATGCCAGTGGGATGGCTGCAACGAGCCTGGCACCCACAAGGCCCCCGTTGGCCGGATGAAGGAGGGGGAATATTTCCGCTTCTGCATCGATCACGTGCGTGAGTACAACAAGGGCTACAATTATTTCTCCGGCCTGCGCGACAATGACATTGCCCGCTTCCAGAAGGAGGCGCTAACCGGCCACCGGCCCACATGGCAGATGGGCGTCAACGCCAGCGCCCGTTCACAACCTGAATTTGCCACCAAACGTTCTGGCCGCGCCGGCTACTACAACCGCATTCGCGACCCGTTCAATCTGTTCGGCAGCCAGGCCAACCCCAACCAGCAGACCGCCACGCGTCAGCGAAAGGCCCGCCCGCTTGAGGCCAAGGCGCTGGAAACGCTGGGCCTGGCCGCAAATGCGACTAGCGAAGACATCAAGGCGCGCTATAAGCAGCTTGTGAAACAGCATCATCCGGACGCCAATGGCGGCAACCGTGATTCTGAAGATCGTTTCCGGGACGTGATCCAGGCATATCGCCTGCTCAAGCAGTCAGGTTTCTGCTGAGCCGCCGACCGGAAGCCGGGCGACTTTCACGGGTGCGGGTGTTTTCACGCGGCCTCGATCGGTCTAAGAAGCAGCCCGAAAAATGGATTTGTTGCCGCGCTATAGAATTTGGCGCGCTGGAGGCATGATGAACAAGGTCGACCGCGACATCGCAAATCTCCCCGACACGACCGTCGATGTACAAGAGGCATTCGGCTTTGCATCGAAGATGAAAGTGCCTGCCTATTCGGTGACCAGCGAGCATGTGCCGGACGCCGACCCGGACTACCTGTTCGATGAGGCGACGACGCTGGCCATTCTGGCCGGTTTTGCCTTCAACCGCCGCGTTATCGTCTCGGGCTACCACGGCACCGGCAAGTCGACCCATATCGAACAGGTCGCTGCACGGCTGAACTGGCCCTGCGTGCGTATCAACCTCGACAGCCATGTCAGCCGTATCGACCTCGTCGGCAAGGACGCGATTGTTGTGCGCGACGGCATGCAGGTCACTGAATTCAAGGACGGCATCCTGCCCTGGTCCTACCAGCACAATGTCGCGCTGGTGTTTGACGAATATGACGCCGGCCGCCCGGACGTGATGTTTGTCATCCAGCGTGTGCTCGAATCGTCTGGCCGCCTGACCCTGCTCGACCAGAGCCGCGTCATCCGCCCTCACCCCGCCTTCCGCCTGTTCGCCACCGCCAACACGGTTGGTCTGGGCGACACGACCGGCCTCTATCACGGCACCCAGCAGATCAACCAGGCGCAGATGGACCGCTGGTCGATCGTCACCACGCTGAACTATCTGCCGCACGACAACGAAGTCGCCATCGTGCTGGCCAAGGTGAAGCATTTCCGTACCGAAAAGGGGCGCGACATCGTCAACAAGATGGTGCGCGTCGCCGACATGACCCGCCAGGCCTTCATCAATGGCGATCTGTCGACCGTGATGAGCCCGCGCACGGTCATCACCTGGGCCGAAAACGCCGAGATCTTTGGCAATGTCGGCATGGCGTTCCGCCTCACCTTCCTGAACAAGTGCGACGAGCTGGAGCGTTCGGTTGTGGCCGAGTTCTACCAGCGCGCCTTTGGCGAGGAGCTGAAGGAAAGCGCCGTCAACGTGGCTCTGGCATAAGGCGGCAGCCAATCAATGGCCGGACCCGGCGATAACTCACGCGCAAAACCCAAGACCGGCGCCGATGGCGAGCTGGTGAAGCGCGCGATTGCCACCTGCGTGCGCGCCATTTCCGGCGACGCGCAGATGGAAGTTTCGTTCGCCAAGGACAAGCCGGCGCTGGCCGGATCGCGCGCCCGCCTGCCTGAACTGCCGCGCAAGCCGACCCGCAACGACATTTCCATTACCCGCGGCATTGGCGATTCGATTGCGCTGCGCCGCGCCCGCCATGATGCGGCGATCCACACCAAGCTTGCGCCAGATGGCAAGCAGGCTCGCGCCGTGTTTGACGCCATCGAGCAGGCGCGTGTCGAGGCGATTGGCGCGCGCGCGATGACCGGCGTTGGCGACAATCTCGCCGTGATGCTGGAAGACCGCTACCACAAGGCAAACCTTGCCGGCGTCACCGAGCGCGCCGACGCGCCGATTGAAGAGGCGCTGGCGCTGATCGTACGCGAGAAGTTGACCGGCCGCCCCGTGCCCAAGAGCGCCGAAAAGGTCGTGTCGCTGTGGCGCGACTGGATCGACGACAAAGTCGGCGGCGACTATTCGGGCCTCGAAACAGCACTGAACGACCAGAACGCCTTTGGCCGCGTCGTGCGCGACATGCTGGTGCAGATGGACATGGCCGAGGAACTCGGCGAGGACCAGTCGCAGGAAGACACCGAGGACGACGACGACCAGCCGCAGGGCGAAGAGCAAAGCGAAGACGGCGGCGACGATGAGAGCGGCGGCGACCAGTCGCAGTCCGAAGAAGCTGAGGCGTCTGACGAAGAGCAGGAAGCCGGCGAGATGGAAGCCGCCGACGCCACTTCCGACGACGAAACCGATGACGACACCGAGTCCGAAACGCCCGGCGAGGCCAAACGCCCCGAACCGTCGCTGACGAATCTGCCGGCTGATTTCGACTACAAGGTCTTCACCACCCAGTTTGACGAGACCGTCAGCGCAGCAGAGCTCTGCGACGAAGACGAACTAGATCGCCTGCGCGCCTTCCTCGACAAGCAACTGGCCAATTTGCAAGGCGTGGTCGGACGGCTCGCCAACCGCCTGCAACGCCGCCTGATGGCGCAGCAGAACCGCTCCTGGGATTTTGATCTCGAGGAAGGCTATATCGACCCAGGCCGCCTCGTGCGCATCATCATCGACCCGATGCAGCCGCTTTCCTTCAAGCAGGAGCGCGACACGAAATTCCGCGACACCGTCGTAACGCTGGTGCTCGACAATTCGGGCTCGATGCGCGGCCGGCCGATCACGGTCGCCGCCACCTGCGCCGACATTCTGGCCCGCACGCTGGAGCGCGTCGGCGTGTCGGTCGAAGTGCTCGGTTTCACCACCAAGGCGTGGAAGGGCGGCCAGGCGCGCGAGAAATGGCTGAAGGACGGTAAGCCGCCAGCACCCGGCCGGCTGAACGATCTGCGCCACATCATCTACAAATCCGCTGATGAACCCTATCGCCGCGCCCGTCGCAATCTCGGCCTGATGATGCGCGAGGGCCTGCTGAAGGAAAACATCGACGGTGAGGCGCTGCTGTGGGCGCACAAGCGCCTGATCGCGCGGCCCGAGCAGCGAAAAATCCTGATGATGATCTCAGACGGCGCGCCGGTCGACGATTCGACGCTTTCGGTGAACCCCGGCAATTATCTCGAGCGCCATCTGCGCGGCGTCATCGACCTGATCGAGACAAAATCGCCGGTCGAACTGCTGGCCATCGGCATCGGCCACGACGTGACGCGTTATTATCGCCGCGCGGTCACGATTGTCGACGCCGAAGAACTGGCTGGCGCCATGACCGAGCAACTCGCCTCGCTGTTCTCCGAAGAGTCGACGCGCGACAGCCGCCGCTCTGGCCGCAGGCGGGTGGCGTGACAGCGACGCCCTTGCGTCGGGCAATTGCTGCGGCCATCGCCCTGCTGGGCGCTCTGGCCACCTCGCCCGCCATCCCGCAGGCCAGGATCGAACGGATGGACGTCCAGTCCAGCCAGATCGACTATTTCCGCATCGGTTTCTCACAGAAGACATTTGGCCGGCTTGAATTTGTCGGCGGGCTGGAGATGACATCGTCCGGTCGCGACTTTGGTTCGCTGTCGGCGTTCCGGTTCCAGAATGCTGGCAGTGATTTTGTCGGCGTAGCCGACACCGGCTTCTGGTTCTTTGGCAAAATGGAACGCGACGCCAGCGGCAAACCAACCGGCGTGTCCAATTTCCGCATGGCGGAAATGACAGACAAGGCTGGCAAGGTGATCGGCGAAAAATGGCTGACAGACGCCGAAGGCATGGCGCTTGATGGCAACAATGTCATTGCCAGCTTTGAACGCGACCACCGCATTTCGGATTATCGCCTGTCCGGAGACGTCGTGAGTGGTCCGATCCGCAACCGCGATTTTATCGTACCTGCCTATGAACTGCGCCAGAACCGCGGCTTTGAGACACTGGCCCACGCCGCCGAAAACGGTCCGCTGGCCGGCTCGCTGGTGGCGGTGTCTGAAAAGAGCCTCGACAAGCAGGGCAACATTTTTGCTGCGATTCTGGAAGGGCCGCAAAAAGGCATCTTCATGGTCAAGCGCAACGGCGAGTTTGACATCACCGATGGCTCATTCCTGCCCAATGGCGATCTGCTGCTGCTGGAACGCTCGTTTGCCATGTCGCGCGGCGTGGCCATGCGCCTGCGGCTCATCAAGAGCGACACAATCCGCAAGGGCGCGCTGGTCGATGGCGAGATCCTGCTGGAAGCCTCGATGCTTTACCAGATCGACAATATGGAAGGGCTGGACGTCTGGCGCCGCGACGACGGCGCCTTGATCGTCTCGTTGCTGTCGGACGACAACCACTCGATTCTGCAGCGCAATCTCTATCTGGAATTCAAGCTCACCGAATGAAGCTCGCCAAACTGCGCGACCTGCATTTCTCGGCCGCATCCGGCGGCGGCTGGCTGAGTGCGGCAAGCGGGTTGGTACGCGACGGCAGCCGCCTCTACGTCATCGCCGACGACCCGTCGCGGCCAGCCGAACTGTTTCGGGCGAAGCTGCCTACGCCGTCGCCGGTTGGCTCCAGCGCGCTGCGATAAGCCGGTAAGGGATGAGCGCAAAGATCGCGATCAGCAGCTTCACCGTCAGATCGCCCAGCGCCCAGGACACCCAGCGTGCGGCCTCCATTGGCAACAGGCCGAACAACGGCGCAGCTTCCAGCGCAAATCCATCGTCCGGGCCGATAAAGGCAAAGGCAGCCGAGAACGCCACGCCAAAAAACACCAATGTGTCGACTACCGAGCCAGCGACCGTGCCAAACACAGGTGCGCGCCACCAGCTCTGCTGCCGCAAGCGGTTGAACACGGTGATGTCGAGCAGTTGCGCTGTCAGGAATGCTGCGCCCGACGCCATGGCGATACGCACCAGCCGGTCAGCCGTGGTCTCGAACTCGATCAGCCCGGCCTTGAACAGCAACGGCGGCAGGATGATCGAACAGGCGACAGCCAGCGCAAAACCGACCAGCACCACACGGCGCGCGAACGCCGGGCCGTGCTTGCGGTTGGCAAGGTCGGTGACAAGGAAGGCGAAGGGATAGGTAAATGCGCCCCAGGTCAGGATGTCGGCCAGCGACAGGCTCCCGAGCGTTCCCTGAACAGGAAACTGGACAAGCACATTGGACGCCACGACGACAATCGCCATGGCCGCGACAAACGGCAAATAGGTCAAACGGACCATTTTTTTATCCTGGGTGATGGCACCAGCTGGAGGCGGCCGAAGCCGCCCCGGGGTCAAAAAATCAGGCGGCTGGCTGTTCGGCCAGCTTCTTGGCAACCTGCTTCTTCAAGAGGCGCGCGCGCTGCGACAGCTCGGCAGTGTCAGCCTTTGCCAGGAACGCGTCGAGACCGCCGCGATGTTCGACCGTGCGCAAGGCGTTGGCCGAAATGCGCAGGCGAACGTTCTGGTTCAGCGCTTCCGAGATCAGCGTGACGCGCACCAGGTTCGGCAGGAACCGGCGCTTGGTCTTGTTGTTGGCGTGGCTGACATTGTTGCCATAAAGAACGGCCTTGCCGGTCAGTTCACATTCGCGGGACATGGTCTTGCCTCTGTAATTGCCAGGCCACAGTTTCGAGACGCACCGCTTTGGTCGGCGCGCGCGTCAGCAATGCGGCCTTCTGGAAAAGTCGGCGTTCCATAGTTGGAATTCCGGCGGGCGTCAAGCTAAAGCGGCGAACTACGGGATCGCCCGCCGGATTTCGAAACGGCTGAGTTGCTTGCCGGTCGCCAGATCATAAATCAGGATCGATTCGGCCCCGTTCTGGCGCACATGCAGGGACAGCCGGTTGCCGGAAACCGACTGCGACACGATCTCGGCGCCGGACGGCAACAACAGTTCGCCCGCTGCCTGCACCGGGCCAGAGGTTGTCACTGCCGTGGCGTCCGGGGCCGGTTTTGACAGGAATGCGCGATAGACAACCGCGCCCAACACAATCATAACCGCCAGGAACAGGATGCCGAGATTGATCGCCAGGAACCGCACCATTTTCTGGCGCACCCGCTCGGCGGCTGGATCGAGCGGCTTTTCGTCCTGCCCGACATCTGGATTAACGGCCATATTGTGTGGTCCCGGCTGGAAACAATGAGCGACCCTGATAGCGGAGCCTCCCCCGCATTGAAAGCATATCAAGCAGACAGCGATGCCGCAGGCCGCCGCCTTGACCAATGGCTGGCCGAAGCCGCCGGGCCTGACTTGTCGCGCAGCCGCATTCAGTCGCTGATAAAGGCCGGCCATGTGATGGTGAACGGCGCAGCGGCAACCGAGCCGAAGACAAAGCTCGCCGGTGGTGAACAGGTGAGCATCGACCTGCCGCCGCCCGCCCCGGCCGAACCACAAAGCGAAGACATCGCACTTGATGTCCTGTTTGAGGACGACGAGGTGATCGTCATCAACAAGCCCGCTGGAATGGTCGTCCACCCCGGCGCCGGCAACACAAGCGGTACGCTGGTCAATGCGCTGATCGCCCATTGCGGCGCGTCGCTGTCGGGCATTGGCGGCGTAGCGCGGCCTGGCATCGTCCACAGGCTCGACAAGGACACATCAGGTGTCATGGTTGTCGCCAAGACTGACCGTGCGCATCGCTCATTGTCGGATCAGTTTGCAGATCACGGCCGCACCGGCGCGTTGGAACGCGCCTATCAGGCAATCGTCTGGAGCGCGCCGCAACGCCGCTCCGGCACCATCGAGACCTATCTCGGCCGTTCCTCGCGCGACCGGCTGAAACAGGCAGTAGTTCGCGAAACCCAGCCTGATGCCCGCCACGCGGTGACCCACTATGAGGTTCTGGAGACTTTTGGGCGGGATCAGCAGGCTTCTCTGGTCGAATGCCAGCTCGAAACCGGCCGCACCCACCAAATTCGCGTCCACATGGCGCATATTGGCAATCCTCTGATCGGCGACCGCGAATATGGCGGAGCCTTCAGGACAAAGGCCAACAAGCTGCCCGACGAGCAGCGCCGCATTGTCGACGCTTTCCCCAGACAAGCTTTGCATGCTTGGCTTCTGGCTTTCGAACATCCGGCAACAGGCGATGTCATGCGGTTTGAAGCGCCGCTGCCCGCAGATATGACCGAATTGCGGGATGCGCTCGGCCAGCTTTGAATTCGGCTCAAGCTTGCGTGAAAAAAAGTGAGTAGGTTTCCATCGGAGACTAATGTAATTCCCGTTTCATCACCTATATGAAGGGGTGCTTCGGAATGCGTAGAGTTGGTTTCGGAGCCTGGCCCGCCTGAAAAAGGGGGCAACATCCAAGGAGGGAGGGCGCTTTATGGCCCAGTCATTACCTAGCATCGTGTCCGGCGAAGGCGGTCTGTCGCGGTATCTCGAAGAGATCCGCCGCTTTCCGATGCTGCAGCCGGAAGAAGAATACATGCTCGCCAAGCGTTACGCCGAGCACGAAGACACAAACGCGGCCCACAAGCTTGTCACGAGCCATCTGCGTCTCGTAGCCAAGATTGCGATGGGTTATCGTGGCTATGGCCTGCCGATCGGCGAAGTCATTTCCGAAGGAAATGTCGGCTTGATGCAGGCAGTCAAGAAGTTCGAGCCGGAGCGCGGCTTCCGCCTGGCCACCTACGCCATGTGGTGGATCAAGGCCTCGATCCAGGAATATATCCTGCGCTCGTGGAGCCTTGTGAAGATGGGCACGACTGCCAACCAGAAGCGGCTGTTTTTCAACCTGCGCAAGGTGAAGAGCAAGATCCAGGCGCTGGACGATGGCGATCTGCGCCCTGACCAGGTCAAGGAAATCGCCACCAAGCTGAATGTCAGCGAAGCCGAAGTCGTGTCGATGAACCGCCGCCTGTCAGGCGACGCCTCGCTCAACGCGCCGATCCGTGCGTCGGAAGGCGAATCGGGCGAGTGGCAGGACTGGCTGGTCGACGACTCTTCCAATCAGGAAGACATGCTGGTCGAGCAGGACGAAATGGACAATCGCCGGTCGATGCTGTCCAGCGCGCTTGCCGTGCTCAACGACCGTGAGCGGCGCATCTTTGAAGCTCGCCGCCTGTCGGATGACCCGATGACGCTGGAAGAACTGTCGTCCGAGTTCGACATCAGCCGTGAGCGCGTGCGCCAGATCGAAGTGCGGGCATTTGAAAAGGTGCAGGACGCGGTCAAGGCCGCAGCTCTTGCCCAGGCAAAGGCGCTGCGCCCGGTCGAAGCCGCTGCGCACTGAAGCGCAGCACAGGATCAGAAATGCAAACGGCGCGGTCTTCACCGCGCCGTTGTTGATTCCGGTCTACCCGTTGCGTCAGCCGCTACTTCCCGCAGCCCATGCCTTGAGCGCGTCTTCAAACACCTTGTCGCCGGGAATACCACGTTCAAGCGTCATAAGTGCACGCCGGCCAGTTCGATACACGATTGGAATGTCGATCCACTTCATGCGGCGGAACAGCTGCATGTTGGCTTCGACCTCCTGAGGCTTGTCGCCCAGCGCGATAAGGAAGAAACCGTCGCCGATCTTGGCCGGCGATCCGACTACCGGCATTCCGGTGGCTTCTTCGGTTTCCTTGAATGTCATGCGCAGCACATTGTCGATCACGCCACCGTCAAAATTTTCGGGCGTCAGGAAGATCAGCTCAATGATATGGCTGGCCGGCAGGGTGCTGTCCGCATTGCGGCGGATCGTCATCCGCAATTGCACTTCCTTGCCCGGAATTGTCGCTTCGGCGCGTATGGCGGGCTCCGGCGGCAGATTGTTGCCCGGCGATTCCTGCACCAGCGACCAGATCGTGCTGCCCTGTTGGGCGGACCCATCGGTCGCTGTGGTGCGTTCTTCATAGAATATCGCGCGCTGGCCAACAGCGACGGTCTGCGCTGGAGGTTCAGCCGCAGCAGGCGTTGCCGGTTGAGCCGGTGCGGTCGCCGGAGGAACTGCTGGATCAGTTACAGGCGCGGCAGGCTGCCCCCCGGCAGGTGGCGGCACGGTCAGCTCGGCAACCGATGTGCCTTCGCCCACGCCGTTCTCGCCGCCAGCCGGACCGGAATCCGTCTCAGAGCCATCGGCATTCAGCTTCTGGGTAAATTTGGTGACACTTTCTTCGGGCTGCGCGCTGGCCGGTTCTGGCGCTGCTGGCGTAACCGGTTCTGGCTGGACAGGCGTGGCAGGCGTCTGGACAGCTGGCGGCGTAGTCCCGCCCATGCCCGCCATACGCATAACCTCATCCTTGTTCAGCCAGATCGCGTATGCGGCCGCTCCAACAAATGCCAGCGCAATCAAAGCAACTGCAATCAGCCCGCCACTACCCGAACTCTTGCGCTCTGCTTTGCGAACGGGCTCTCCAACCAGACGCGGCTTGTCAGCTTCGACAGGTTCCGTTGTCTTGCCAGCCGCCTGCGGCTGGGCTGCCACCGCGACAGGTTCAACAGACTTTGGCGGAACCGGCTGCAAAGGAGCAGACGGCGGCGGCGCAACAGGTCCTGCCTTGACAACTGGAGCAGGCGCGACAGGCACGACAGGCGCAGGCGTAGCAGGTTTTGGATCGGCGCCTAGTTGATCGATAATTGCGTCAAGATCGTCGAAGCCGTCCTCCGGCCCCGTCACTGCAACGGCGTAGTCGGCCTCGACATCAAGGATCGCTTGCTCAAGCGACGCCTTCTGGCGTTCGATTACGGCTACCGGAGGCGGCGGCTGGATGGCGGCTAGTTTTGCGGCAACAGTTGATCGCGCCTTGTCATAGACGCGCGTACGCATCTCGGGAGTTGTTTCCCCCAAGCCGTCGATCGTCTTTTTCAGAACCGCGACGAAATCCGCCATTCAAACTAACCCATAGTGAGCCAATACGATCCGTCTGACCCGTCATTTTTGTCGACAAGATGGTGAACCGGCAGCATTCGCCGGTTTGACCACCCTGAAACCCCAGTAACCTCTAACCTTGAAAGGGATCAGTCACAAGTATCGTGTCGTCCCGTTCCGGGCTGGTGGACAGCAATGCAACCGGCGCACCGATCAGTTCTTCAACGTATCGGACGTATTTCACAGCCTGTGCAGGCAGCTGCGACCAGCTGCGCGCACCCGCCGTCGTCCCCTTCCAGCCCTCCAGCGTTTCATAGACCGGAACCACCCGCGCCTGCGCGCCCTGGCTGGCCGGAAGATAGTCGATCAACTCGCCATCGAGCATGTATCCGGTGCACACCTTGATCTCGTCGAGGCCATCGAGCACGTCGAGTTTGGTCAGGGCGATACCGTCGATGCCGTTGACGGCAACCGCCTGGCGAACCAGCACCGCGTCAAACCAGCCGCAGCGGCGCTTGCGCCCCGTCACAGTGCCAAATTCATGGCCGCGCGTGCCAAGAAATTCACCAATCTCGTTGTCCTGCTCGGTCGGGAACGGCCCCTCGCCGACACGTGTCGTGTAGGCTTTGGTGATACCGAGCACATAGCCGATTGCCCCCGGCCCAAGACCCGAACCGGCGGCCGCTTGCCCGGCCACCGTGTGCGACGACGTCACATAGGGATAGGTGCCGTGGTCAATGTCGAGCAATGTGCCCTGCGCACCTTCAAACAGGATGCGCTCGCCGGCGCGGCGCTTGTCATCCAGCACCTTCCACACCCGATCCATGTAAGGCAGGATTTTGCCGGCAATCGAGGTCAGCTCATCCATGATGGTCTGATGCGCGACCTCAGGATGGCCCAGACCCTTGCGCAATGCATTGTGGTGGGTCAGCAGCCGGTCGACCTTGATCGGCAAGGTTTCTGGATCGGCCAGATCCATCACGCGAACCGCACGGCGGCCAACCTTGTCCTCATAGGCTGGCCCGATGCCGCGGCGCGTGGTGCCGATCTTGGTTCCTGAATTTGACGCCGCGTCTTCGCGGAACCCGTCCAGTTCGCGGTGCAGCGACAGGATCAGCGTCGTGTTTTCAGCGATCTTCAACACGTCTGGCGTAATCGACAGGCCCTGCGCTTCCAGTTTGGCGCATTCGGCCGCAAACGCATGCGGATCAAACACGACGCCATTGCCGATGATCGACAGTTTTTGGCGCACGATGCCGGACGGCAGCAGCGACAGCTTGTAGACCACGCCGTCGACCACCAGCGTATGGCCTGCATTGTGACCGCCCTGGAAACGCACCACGACATCGGCGCGCTCTGAAAGCCAGTCAACAATCTTGCCCTTGCCCTCGTCGCCCCACTGCGAGCCGACGACCACCACATTCGTCATCTGAAATGTCCCGTTCCGCGCAGTCGCGCTGATGTGAAGTTGCGCGTCTCTATAGCGTCACAGTCACCGTCGCGCGACACCTGATTGCCCCCAGAACGCCAGGCGCGGCGCATTTTCGCATGTTTGCACATTTACTTCGGGTGCCGAGCGCCATAACCGGCGGTCTGAGCCTGATCGGGCTCCAGGGATTCCCTCATGGATCGAACACACCGCGACGCATATCTGGTCTTGATTGCCACCACGCTTCTGTGGGGCGGCAACGCTATCGCCGGAAAGCTGGCTGTCGGCCACATTTCACCGATGTTGCTCACCAGCGCACGCTGGTTGTTTGCGGCAGCTATCCTGCTGGCCATCGGCTGGAAAAACCTGCGATCAGACTGGCAAACGGTGAAGCAGAACTGGGTGATCCTCGCTACACTTGGCGCCGTTGGGTTCGCTGTCTTCAACATCGCTCTCTACACCGCGCTCAACTACACAACGGCCATCAACGTCTCGATTGAGCAGGCCGGCATTCCGATGTTGATCTTCCTGCTCAATTTTCTGTTTTTTCGCCTTAAAGCGACCTGGGCGCAGATCGTTGGATTGATCCTGTCGATTGCCGGCATTGTTGTTGCCGCAAGCCACGGCGATCCTGCCCGGCTGCTATCCCTTGACCTGAATTTTGGCGACGCGATCATGCTGGCCGCAGCCATCGTCTATGCAGGGTATAGCGTCCTGCTGCGCTTCAAACCGGCCATCCACTGGCACAGCCTGATGATTGCACTATGCTTTTCGGCATTCGTGTTTTCGCTGCCGTTCACCATTGCCGAGTTTTCGCTAGGCGCAGGCATCATGCCAGATGCGCGCGGCTGGGCCATCCTCGCCTATGTGACGATCGGTCCATCAATCGTGGCGCAAATCTTCTACATTCGCGGCATTGAATTGATTGGCGCCAACCGTGCCGGACTGTTCATCAACCTGGTGCCCATCTTCGGCACACTGCTGTCTATCCTGCTGCTGGGCGAGCGTTTTCAGGCTTACCACGCCGTTGCCCTGGCGCTGACATTTGGCGGCATCTGGCTGGCTGAACAAAGCGGGCGGCACGACAGAAACGCACCGCCCGCCGAGTAAGCCGAAATCATTCGAGCCAAAATTGTGTCGCGCGCGACAGACCCTACGCCGCAACCTCCAGGCGAGCCGGCACTTGCACCAGATCGTCAGCTACGGCCAGCGCAGGTGCGCTCAGGGTCATGTCGCCAGCTGAAATGTCCATCTCTGCCGGCTTGGCTCTGATCGCCATCACCGACTTGTTCAGGCCAGCAAAACGCTCGAACTGAACCTCACCGTCGGGAAAGAACCGCCGCATCTGGCGTGCGCCAATCATATCATGGTGCTTGATGACGGTCTTTGCTTCGTCCCGGTCTGGCACCTTGTCGAAAAAGCCGACAGCAAACCGGCGAATGATCGCGACCCGCAGAAACGCCGGCAGATACTGGAACGCCGGCAGACGAAAATGCGGCTCAAACGGAAACCAGTAGTTCGGCGTCTGGACGAAATATCGCGGAGCCAGCCGCCGGACATTGTCGGCAAAGGCCATCATTCGGTCACGCCCGACATGCTCGATTACCGAATTGGAATGCACCAGATCGAACCGGCGATCACCGCAGAGCTGCTGATCGGTCGCATCGCCACCGATCGACTCGAACAGAACTCGGTCATTGATCTGCTCAGCTTCGAGATTGACCAGTGTGATGTGCAATCTATGCCTGTTCCGGCGGATGAAGTCGCCACCGACACGCCAGTATTTTTCCGTGCCGCCAACATCGAGGATCGCACACTCGCCTTTCTCCTCAAGGACCGTCTCGATGAGTTGCTGGATGTGCGTAAAGCGCCTGGCGCGAAAGCTGAATTCGATGCTGCTCTTGTTGGACAGCGGGTCATATTTCTCAGACCTGGCGGCCGGAGCGAAAAAATCGGAAATAAGATCAAAAATTGCCATGAATGAAAGCCGGGCTTGATGTGGGGACCATCTCAAAGCGGCAAAATACTATTCGTTTTGGGTTCGTAAACGGAAAAGCTCCAGCAACCTTAATCGGCAAAAATTGAATGAAATTAGACACCGTCGAAGCAAAAACGGCGCATCGAGAGACGCGCCGCTTTCACAATTCTTACATTGAGATACCCGGGTATTTTGAAGAATTTCCCCAGAAAGAGCGCCCTGACTCAATATCCAACGTCAAATTGCAAAGGCTTGGCCGATGCAATCTTTGAATTTTCACGCAACTTCTTCAACACAGTATCCGGAATACGTTCATCCAGATACAGCAGCGCGATAGCATCCCCACCGGCCTTGTCGCGGCCAAGCTGGAAATTTGCGATGTTCACGCCACTCTCGCCCATAACTGTGCCTAGCAGGCCAATGATGCCTGGAACGTCCTTGTTGGTCGTGTAGAGCATGTGCTGGCCAACTTCCGCATCGAGATTGATGCCCTTGATCTGGATGAAGCGCGGCTTGTGGTCGGAGAACACCGTGCCGGCGATTGAGCGAGTCTGCTTCTCCGTCGTCACCGTCAGCTTGATATAGCCGTCGAACACACCGGATTTGTCGCGTTTCACTTCGGAAACGATGATGCCGCGCTCCTTCACCATGATCGGCGCCGACACCATGTTGACATCCGACACTTGCGGCCGGATCAGACCGGCAAGGGCGGCGCTCATCAGTGCGCGCGTATTCATCGTCGCCGTCGCACCGTCGAACAGCACTTCAACCGACTTGATCGGCTCATCGGTCACCTGGCCGACAAACGCACCCAGCACTTCCGCCAATTTGACGAAAGGCTTGAGCGTCGGCGCTTCCTCGGCCGAGATCGACGGCATGTTGATCGCATTGGTGACCGCGCCCTTGATGAGATAGTCGGCCATCTGCTCGGCGACCTGCAAAGCTACGTTTTCCTGCGCTTCAGACGTCGACGCACCCAGATGCGGCGTGGCGATGACATTTTCCATGCCGAAGAACGGGCTTTCGGTCGCCGGTTCGGTTTCGAATACGTCAAGTGCTGCACCCGCCACCTTGCCGCTCTTCAGTCCTTCCAGCAGATCAGCTTCAACGATCAGGCCGCCGCGTGCGCAATTGATGATCCGCACGCCCTTCTTCATCTTGGCGATAGCTGCCGCGTCGATGATGTTGCGGGTCTTGTCGGTCAGCGGTGTGTGCAGGGTAATGAAATCAGCCCGCGCCAGAAGTTCGTCCAGTTCGACCTTTTCGATGCCCAGTTCCTGCGCGCGCTGTTCCGACAGGAACGGGTCATACGCCACCACATGCATCTTCAGCCCGACGCCGCGCACAGCAACGATCGACCCGATATTGCCAGCACCAATGATGCCGAGCGTCTTGCCGGTCACCTCGACGCCCATAAAGCGGTTCTTTTCCCACTTGCCGTCATGGGTTGACTTGTTGGCTTCCGGCAGTTCGCGCGCCAGTGCAAACATCAGCGCGATTGCATGTTCGGCCGTCGTGATCGAATTGCCGAACGGCGTGTTCATCACGATGATACCCTTGCGGCTCGCGGCGGGAATATCGACATTGTCGACGCCGATACCAGCCCGGCCGACGACCTTGAGATTGGTCGCCGCATTGATAAGCTTTTCGGTGACCTTCGTCGCCGAGCGGATAGCAAGGCCATCATACTGGCTGATCACCTCTGCCAGCTTGTCCTTGTCCTTGCCCAGATCAGGCAAATAGTCGACCTCGACACCACGATCCTTGAAGATCTGCACGGCGGTGGGGGAGAGTTTGTCGGAAACGAGAACGCGGGGTTTCATTGGATTGCTCCTGAATCACCCTCCCCTTGAGGGGGAGGGTCGGACCGCAGGTCCGGGTGGGATGAATTTCTTGTTTGAAGGGATGGGGTCGACACCCCACCCCGATGCTTCGCATCGACCCTCCCCCCAAGGGGAGGCTAACCGGCACCTACGCAGCCGCCTTGAGCGCGGCCTTCTGGTTTGCAAAGGCCCAGTCGAGCCAGGGCAGCAGTGCCTCGACGTCTGCCGTCTCTACAGTCGCGCCGCACCAGATACGCAGGCCAGCCGGCGCATCTCGATAGTGGCCGATGTCATAGGCAACGCCAGCCTTGTCGAGCGCCGAGACAATGCCCTTGGCAAACGCTTCCTGGCCCTTGGCGTCGAGCGCGGTGATTTCGGGATCAACGATCTGCAGGCACACAGACGTATTGGAGCGCGTCGCAGGATCGACCGCCAGATTGGCGAGCCAACCGGACTTGTCGACAAAGTGGTTGATCGCGGCTGCATTGGCGTTGGCGCGCGCAACCAGCGTATCAAGTCCACCTATGTTTTTCGCCCAGTTCAGCGCATCGAGATAGTCCTCGACGCAAAGCATTGATGGCGTGTTGATCGTCTCGCCCTTGAAGACGCCTTCGATCAGCTTGCCGCCGGAGGTGAGACGGAAGATTTTTGGCAGCGGCCAGGCCGGCTTGTAGCTTTCCAGCCGCTCGACGGCCCGCGGCGACAGGATCAGCATGCCGTGCGCGCCCTCGCCGCCCAGTACCTTCTGCCAGGAGAAGGTGACGACATCGAGCTTTTCGAAATCGAGGCGCTGTGCGAACGCCGCCGAAGTGGCGTCACAGATCGTCAGACCCTTGCGATCGGCGGGGATGAAGTCGCCATTGGCGACGCGCACCCCCGAGGTCGTGCCGTTCCAGGTGAACACAACATCTCGATCGAAATCGACCTGAGCCAGATCAGGCAGTTCGCCATAAGGCGCTTCAAATGTGCGCACATCGGCAAGCTTCAGCTGCTTGACCACATCGGTCACCCAGCCGGAGCCAAACGATTCCCAAGCGACCATATCGACGCCGCGCTGACCGAGCAGTGACCACAGCGCCATTTCGACCGCGCCCGTGTCGGAGGCCGGCACGATGCCGATCCGGTAGTCGGCTGGAACCTGGAGCACCTCGCGCGTCAGCTCAATAGCGAGCGCCAGCTTGTCCTTGCCGATCTTGGCGCGGTGCGAGCGGCCAAGTGCTGCATTGGCGAGCGCATCGAGCGACCAGCCAGGCCGTTTCGCGCATGGTCCAGAGGAAAAATTGGGATTTGCCGGACGCAATTCCGGCGTAGCGACGCTTGTCGTCATCGTGATCTATCCTTCCAGATAGTTAGCCCGCTCGTTGGGGAGGGGTGGCCCAAGGACGGCGATATTGGAAGGTGTGTGGTTCGTCAAGAGCCAGAGCGATTCCTAAACGGAAATGGGCGGACCAAGGCCCGCCCATCACGAATTTCAAGTTTTGCCGGTTCTACCACAAGGCGTAGCGCAGACCGACCTTGACCTGATGATAGTCAAGACCCTTGTGCCAGCGGAATGTCTGGTCCGAATCGTAGCTGACCCATTTAGCTGTTGGCGTCGACATAAATTCGTAGCCGACGTCGAGCTTCAGGTTCTGTGACAACTGGTAAGCCACGCCCGCAGCCAGCGAATAGTTGAAGTTAAATCCACCGACAGAATCCCGCACGCCACGATAGTCAAGCACGTCGTCGCAACGGAAAGTCGGCGTATCGACACAGTGTTTTTCGTTCACGGTCCGTTGCGACTTCGTATAGGTCAAACCCATTCCGGCGCCGACATATGGGGTGAAACCGGCAAATGTTCCCAGGTCGACAAAACCGGCGGCCGACACTGCATATGCCTTGTTGCGAGCCGAGTTGGACACATCGCAAGGCGCAGTTTCATCGGGATATTCGATAACAGTGTCGCCGACCGCCCGGAGCCCGGTGCCTTCGCACCGGCCAACAACGCTCGACGACGATTCATTCGTTGGCAACATGGAGAGGTTGAGTTCGCTGCGCAGGTAGGAATTGAATTGATAACCCATACCGATAGAGCCAGTCAGCAGGCTGGCGTTGTCACGATATTCACCAGGTGTGCCGACCGGCGAGGTGTAGGACGAGTAACGATGTGCGAACGGCTTGTTGATCGCATAGCCAACGTCGCCGCGCAGATACCATCCGGTGCCAACCTCGACTGGCACAAACTCATCGACGTCCTCAGGAGCATCGATCACCAGAGGCGGATCATAATCAGCCGCTATGGCTGGCGCCGCCCAGGCGACGGAAGCAAGAAGACATGGGAATACCATGCGCGCGATCAGTTTCATTAGTCCCAACTCCACTACAGATCGAAGCGGTGTTTCGCTTCGGACTACATTGAACTCAGTGTTAACCATGAAGGTTAAATGGCGGTTAAGCATGATTGGCCAAATGAAAAATCTGTTTGGAAACTGCTGGCAAAAACAAAACCGCCCGGCTTGCACCGGGCGGTTCGCTGACAATTTGCTGCTGATGGATTATTTGTAGATTGGTGGCTCAAGCGGCTCAGGCTGGTATGCGACGCGCTCGGGAGCGCATTCTGTCGCGCCGCCGAACTGGTAGCGCAGGCCTGCGCGGCCTTCGTGGATGTTGATGCCCTTGTCGAAACCAGGACCATTGCCAGCCGCCAGATCGAACATTGCACCGCCTTCAATACGGCGATAGCGATAACCAGCGTCAAGCTTGAGCTTTTCGGTCAGGCAGTAGGATGCACCAGCCATGAGGGCATAGGTGAAGCGCCAATTTGCCTTGCCGCCATGGGTGACTGGCAAATCGCAATTGGCCGGATTCGCCTCTTCACAAGCGGTATTGATCAGATTGCCCCACTTGACACGCGTTCCGCCGATACCAGCGCCGACATAGGGCGTAATGCCTTGCCAGGTGCCGAGGTCGACATATGCGTTCGCCAGCAAGCTCCAGCCCGAGAAGCTGGAAACGTCGTTGGAAACACAATTGGCAGCGACACCGCAAGCACCGCGGGTCGAGGCGAGGAAATCGGTCTTGCCGATATGATCAAGCGTCAAGTCGGTGCGCAGATATCTGGTGACCTGGTAGCCGACGCCAACGCCTCCTGTCCAAGTGTTATTCAAGCTGCCGGACGTGAAGCTGTTCATTCCGGGGCCAGGGGTCATGTAGTCACCGCCGCGGAAGTCGGCCGATGCGTAGCCGACATCGCCACGGATGTACCATCCGCCGAAATCCTGCGCCGGTTCTTCATAGACCGCAACCGGTGCTGGAGGCGCCGGATCGACAACCGGAGGCTCATACATGTCGGCCGCCATGGCCGGGATCGACACGGATGCAAGAAGCGCCGCGCCGAAAAACGCAGTCGGGAATTTCGCGTTCATAATCATTACCCTCTCACCCGGCACTATATCAACCGGCTGTGCTTGAACTCAGGTGTGGATAATGAATTGCAAAGGTTAAAGTGCACTTAACCCAGAAATTTAACTACGAATCGAGATTCCAGTCAGGCGCAATACACAAAGAAAGGCGGCTCGAAGGCCGCCTTTCTGACTTCAGAATGGTGATTGGAAGCCCTGTCAGGCTGCCGTGCGCATTGACGAAATAGCGTCAACTATCTCGTCGACAACGGTTTCGACCAGCACCTTATCGTCAGCTTCCGCCATCACCCTGATAAGTGGTTCCGTGCCTGATGGACGGATGACAAGGCGGCCAGCGGGCCCCAGCTTGCCGCGCGAGTGCTCAATCAGCTTCTTCACCGGCTCACTCTCGAGCGGCTTGCCGCCAGTGAAGCGAACGTTTTTCAGCACCTGCGGCACCGGGTCGAATTTGCGGCAGACCTCACTGGCCGGCTTGCCGGCACGTTTGATGCAGGCAAGCACCTGCAGCGCGGACACAAGCCCGTCGCCGGTGGTCGAAAAATCAGAAAGCACTGTGTGCCCGGACTGTTCGCCTCCGACATTGAAACCGTGGGTGCGCATGTGTTCGACTACATAGCGGTCACCCACTTTGGTGCGGTGCAACGACAAGCCAAGATCACTCATATGACGTTCAAGTCCCAGATTGGACATAACGGTCGCCACAACACCGCCGCCGGCCAGACGACCGTTCTCGTGCCAGGATTCGCCGATCAGCGCCAGAATCTGGTCGCCGTCGATCATGGTGCCGTTCTCGTCGACAATCAGCATCCGGTCCGCGTCACCGTCGAGCGCAATGCCAACGTCTGCGCGCACTTCATGCACTTTCTTGGACAGCGCCATCGGGTGTGTAGAGCCGACATCCTGGTTGATATTCGTGCCGTTGGGTTCAACACCAATGGTCACAACATCAGCGCCGAGTTCCCACAAGGCAGCCGGAGCAACCTTGTAGGCGGCGCCATTAGCGCAATCGATCACCACCCGCATCCCAGACAGCGTCATTGAACGCGGCAGGGTCCGCTTTGCGAATTCAATGTATCGGTCATGGACACCGTCGATACGTTTCGCCCGGCCCAGCGAATCCGAGCCGACCAGATGTGACGACAGATCAGAATCGAGCAACTGCTCGATCCGCAGCTCGATTTCATCCGACAATTTGTAACCGTCCGGACCAAACAGCTTGATGCCATTATCGTAGTAAGGGTTGTGCGAGGCCGAGATCATCACACCGATGTCGGCGCGAAGCGACCGGGCAAGCATCGCCACAGCAGGAGTGGGTACCGGACCAAGCAGGAATACGTCCATGCCGGCGGCACAAAAACCTGCCACCATCGCGTTCTCGATCATATAGCCCGACAGACGTGTGTCCTTGCCGATCACAACACGATGGCGGTGCGAGCCGCGCTGAAATGACATGCCGGCAGCCATGCCCACCTTCATCGCCACTTCTGCGGTCATTGGAAAGCTGTTTGCGCGGCCACGGATACCATCCGTGCCAAAATATCGTCTGGACATTGGAACTCCACGCCCCGGAACTGCTTCGTTTTCTTGCCAGTGTTCTGCCACATTGCACAAAAGAACAGGATCACATTATATGATCGCGTGTAACTGTGAGCCCGCAGTCGAACTGCAGCAGATTGCATCAAGCCTGGTTAAGTTCTTGATAGCAAAAGTAGTTAACAGCTTGCTGAGGAATTGAACGATCTCAGGGCAAGGCTTCAACCCAGGCGCGAAGCAGCGCTACGGCAGAGGCATCTGGCTGGCTCCGCCCCAGTTCTGGCATCATCAAACCAGGCTCAGTACTTTCAACCCTGAAGAGCAGAATTGAATTTTCCGGGTTGCCGGGATCGATGTCATACGTCCGGCCGCCACTGCCGCGGCCAGCGGCAACCGGGCGCTTGCGGATACCCAGAGCCACGGGATCTTGCTCGCCATAGGTCAGGAACAGGCCGGAATTGCTGGCCGGACCTTCCCGCCGGTGACAATGGGCGCAGTTGACGTCGAGCCAGGCGCGCGCCCGCGCATCGATTGATGCGGTCTCATCCGACCAGTCAGGAACAGCGGGCGCAGCTGCTGCATCGGGAGCACCGGTCAGGATACCGGCCTGCGTCCAGTGCGCGAGCTGGTTGGCCGCACCGCCCGCATAGGCAAAATCCTTGTTCAGATTGCGCGCCTTGGGTCCCAGGGGCACGATCTCGCCGTTGAACGAGTGGCAACCCTTGCACTGGTTCCGGTTGGGCACGGCATAGGAAATCGACAGCGGCTTGCCGTCGAGCATGGTTTCGACCGCAACCTTTGCCCCGGCGATCTTCATCTCGGCTTCGGTTTGGTCTTCGTTCCACAGATAGGCGGCGGCAAACCAGCCGCTTTCGCGTTTCAGCAGCACGCGCGTCTCGATCAGACGCACATTTTCCTCCGGTTTCGACAAGTCGGCCGGGAAGGCAAATGTCTTGACCAGCGCCGAGCCGACCGGAAACTCAAACGCCTCGTCGGCGCTGTAGGCAGCGGAACTGCCGGCTGGCACATAGGCGAACCTGTATTTCAGCGCGTGGTCGGAAAACAACGGGGTATTCAGGTCATAGGGCACAACCCCGTCTGCCGGAACTTGTTTGCCAGCGTCAGCAAAGAACCCGAATTCCGACAGCAGCTCTGGCGGCTTGTCGGCGAGGATCGCCTGGTCCGAAACCGCAAGGGCCAATCCCGGCAACGCAAGCAGGGCAGCGGCAGCTATCGCCGGCAGCCAGCGTCCCGCCATCAGCGTCACACCCCGCCATCCTGCGGCAGCTTCACAGGCGCAGGCTCCGGCAGCGAGCCCTTGTAACCGGCGATCGCCGTGTCGGGTGCAGTCGACCATGGCAACAGCATGTTCGAGATCATCTTGAGATTGGCGAATGTCGTGCCTTCTGCCTCATCGACATAGATCTTGTTCTCAGCCGAGACCCAGGAGAAATATTCGGGGATGCGAGTGACGCCGTCCCAGACAATGTCGGGCACCGGCGTCCCTGAAATATCGGAAATCAGCTTGCCGACCTCGCCATCAGGCGACCCGCCGCCTTCGCCATAGGTATTGCCGTGCACATAGACCCCGCGCGGCACAAACATGTAATTGTCGTCGTCATAGTCGTTTGGATAGGCGGCAAGCAGCACATGGGTCGTGCCGTTCTTGTCGAAGCGGTTGCCAAACACGTGGACGTTCCGGTTGGCCATGACCATCACGCCCATGCCTTTCGGCACGATCGCAACAATATTGCCTTTCGGCGCAAAATTCGCCGTGTCGTTTTCCACCACGTCATTGTCAAACACGCGGATGTCCTGCCCGCCTTGCACAGGCAGGTTGGGCAGGTCGAAAACCAGTATGCCGCCAGTGTTATGGGTCACCGTGTTCTTGAACACGTCGGCGCGCTTGGAATTCTCGATCTCGATGCCGGCGACATTGTATTCAGCGCGGCTGTTGCGCACGATGATGTCTTCGCTCTGGCCGACATAGATGCCGGCATCCGATGCACCTGACACAAACACGCCGTCGATCAGCACATTCTTGGACGAAACCGGATAGACGCCATAGGCACCGTTGGTTTCCTTCGGGCCACCGGTCCACACCACCGACAGATTGCGGAACGTGATCTGGTCCGAACCCTTCGACTTGACGCCGTCACCCTTGGTGTCCTCGACGGCAAAGTCTTCCAGCACGACCTTGTCCGAGGTGACCAGAAAGCCCTCGCCCGCGCCGGTCTGCCCCTTGAAGGAGAGCACGGTCTGACCTGCACCGGCGCCTTGCACCTTTACATTGTCGACGTCGAGCGACAGGCCTTCGGTCAGATCGAAGCGTCCCGGGCCGATCTTGACCGCGTTACCGGGCTCTATCGTAATCAGCGCCTCCTGCAGCCGTTCAGCCGCGCCTTCGCCTGCCTCGACCAGAATGTCGGCGGCCAACGCAGTTGTTGAGCCAGCGACCATCAGCGCAAGTCCTAGTAATGACGATCTGACTATCATGTCCTGACGCCTCCCAGCGTATTTGCAACGACGATGCGCCACCCGGTTCCAGCCTGTCAATCGACGCAGGAAAACGACGGCCGCTACCTGCTTGTCTTGACTCTCCAGCACCCATCGGGTAGTCGCACACGTCCTTCGGCGTGGGCTCGTTCCGCGCCGATTGGTTTTTGAACCCCGCAGACTGAAAAAAAGACGGCCCGACGGACTAGTCCGCTGAGAGCCGACCGAACAAGCGAAAGGCAAAAAAATGTTCGCAGTCATCAAAACGGGCGGCAAGCAGTATCGCGTTGTCGCCGATCAGGAATTGAAGATCGAGAAGATCGAAGGCGCTGTTGGTGACATCATCACCATCGGCTCGGTCCTCGCACATGGCAATGGCGACGACGTCACGCTGGGCGCGCCCTTCGTCGACGGCGCATCGGTTGCCGCCGAAGTCGTGGCCCAGGGCCATGCCAAGACCGTTATCGCCTTCAAGAAGCGCCGCCGCCAGAACTCGCGCCGCCGCATTGGCCACCGCCAGTTGCTGACCACCGTCCGGATCTCCGAGATCCTGATCGGTGGCGCCAAGCCGTCGAAGGCTGCCGCCGCGAAGCCCGCAGCCAAGGCCGAGGCCGCCGCTGCGCCTTCGGCCGCCGCTCCGCTGTTCACGGCTCCGGCCGGCAAGGGCGACAAGCTGGTCGACATCAAGGGCATCGGCCCGGTCGCGGCCAAGCAGCTCGCCGAACAGGGCATCACCACCTTCAAGCAGCTTGCAGAGCTGACCGAGGCGGACATCGCCAAGATTGACGAATATATGCCATTCTCGTCGGATCAGATCCGCGACTGGCAGGGTCAGGCAAAGGAACTGGCGAAGTAATTCGCCATTCTGCCTTGAATTCGATCGCAAACGCGATCATAGACAGATCAAGCGCGCCCACGGGCGCATAGGAGTATTGAGCCATGGCACATAAGAAAGCTGGCGGTTCGTCGCGCAACGGTCGCGATTCAGAATCCAAGCGCCTCGGCGTGAAGAAGTTCGGCGGTGAATCCGTTCTCGCCGGCAACATTCTTGTTCGTCAACGCGGTACCAAGATGCACCCCGGCGTCAACGTCGGCATGGGCACCGACCACACCCTTTTTGCGCTTCAGCCAGGCGCGGTTTCGTTTGCCAAAAAAGCAAACGGCCGAACCTACGTATCGGTAAACCCGATTCAGGAAGCAGCGGAGTAGCCGGTTCCGCACCACAACACCGGCGCCCATCTCGGGAACCGGTGTCTGGACAAGCCAGAAAAAGGATCAGGGGAGATGGGTTTCCATCTCCCCTTTTTCGTTTTGGAAGTCCGCCATGCGCATACTGGTCACCAAGAGACTGACACTGAGGCCGCCCGTCGCGCTTGATGCCGACGACATCGCCGCAGGCCTGTCGAACTGGAAAGTGGCGCGAAACCTGGCGGTCGTGCCGCATCCGTATTTTCCAGCCGATGCGCTCGACTGGATCGGCGGACTGGCGTCAGAACCGGAAAATATCGTATACACGATCCATCGCGAAAAGCTGATCGGCGTCGTTTCGCTGGAAGGTGGTGGACCGGTGCCGCATCTTGGCTACTGGCTGGCCGAGGAAGCGCACGGCCATGGTTTCATGACCGAAGCCGCCGGCGCGCTGATCGATCATGCCGTTGCGACGCGCAGCATCGAAGGCATCGCCTCATCGGTCTTCATCGACAACCCCGCCTCCATGCAGGTGCAGAAGAAGCTTGGTTTCAGGACAACCGGCCTGACCCAGACCTACTGCCGGGCACGTGATGCGATGGTTGATGCGTTGACGACGCGCCTCGACGCGGCCGCATGGACAAGCCATGCGCCGGCGCTCGAGCGCGCAGCGGCGTGATGGACGAGGGAGACGGGGACAATGATTGCAGAATCCGAAGTCGATGACGAATTATCCCGCATCAACTGCCCGGTCCTGGTGACACAGCGGCTGGTCATGCGCCAGCCGCATGCCGACGACATCGAGGACCTGGCGCGGCTGGCCAACAACCGGCGCGTTGCCGACATGCTCACGCGCATGCCACATCCCTATGGCGAGGCCGAGGCGCGTGCCTTCATCGAGTTCGCCTCCGACCCCGAGCGCGGCGAGACTGTTTACGCCATGACTGTCGTGGCCACAGGCGAATTCATCGGTTGTGCGGGCCTGCGGCCCGTGCATGGCGGCTACGACCTTGGCTACTGGATCGGCCAGTCACACTGGGGCAAGGGTTATGCAACCGAGGCGGCGCATGCCCTTGTTGATCTTGCGTTCCGTGCATCCAGCGCGGACAGCCTGACGGCAACCTGCCGGGTGACCAATACCGCCTCGCAGCGGGTGATCCACAAGTGCGGTTTCCAGTATTGTGGCCAGGGCATGCTGAACTCGATTGCCGCCGGACAGGTGACCGTGGTTCGCTACCGGCTCGACCGCAAGACCTGGATCGGCTTGCGCAGCTGGCACCGGTCATAGTGAAATTGAACGACGGCCCTTTGCGGCAGGGCCGCCGCCGTGTAACGAGCAAACGATGAAATTTCTCGATCAGGCCAAAGTCTACATCAGGTCCGGAAACGGCGGTGCCGGCGCGGTATCGTTCCGGCGTGAAAAGTTCATCGAGTTTGGTGGACCGGACGGCGGCGATGGCGGTCGTGGCGGCGATGTCTGGCTGGAGGTCGTCAACGGCCTCAACACGCTGATCGACTATCGCTATCAGCAGCATTTTCGCGCCAAGACCGGCATGCATGGGATGGGCCGCGACCAGGCCGGCGGCAAGGGCGCAGACATTGTGATGAAAGTGCCGCCTGGTACCCAGGTCTATGAAGAAGACAACGAAACGCTGATCTGCGATCTGACCGAAGTTGGCGAACGCTATCTGCTGGCCAAGGGCGGCAATGGCGGCTTTGGCAATGCCCATTTCAAGACCTCGACCAATCAGGCGCCGCGTCGCGCCAATCCCGGCCAGGACGGCATCGAGAAGACCATCTGGCTCCGGCTGAAACTGATCGCCGACGCAGGCGTCGTCGGCCTGCCGAATGCGGGTAAATCCACCTTCCTCGCCTCCGTGACGGCAGCCAAGCCAAAGATCGCCGACTATCCGTTCACGACTCTGCACCCGGGCTTGGGCGTGGCGCGCATCGACGCGCGCGAGTTTGTCATTGCCGACATTCCGGGTCTCATCGAAGGCGCGCATGAAGGCGTTGGCATCGGCGACCGGTTCCTCGGCCATGTCGAGCGCACGCGCGTTCTGCTTCATCTGGTGTCTGCGCAGGACGACAACCCCGGCAAGGCCTACAAGACGGTGCGCCGCGAACTGGAAGCCTATGGCGAAGGTCTGGCCGAAAAGCCCGAGATCGTCGCGCTGTCGCAGATCGATACGGTCGACCCGGCCGAGCGAAAGAAGAAGGCAGCAAGCCTGAAACGCGCCGCCGGCAAGGAGCCAATGATGCTGTCGGCGGTGACGCGTGAAGGCGTTGAAGCGGTGCTGCGCGCCATGATGCGCGATGTTGAAGAGGCCCGCCAGGCAGACGAGCCGGAAAAGCCCGACGAGCGCTGGCAGACATGAGCCGCGCGCTTTCCTCCTACAAGCGGATCACCGTCAAGATCGGCTCCGCGACGCTGGTCGACCGCACCGCCGGGGTCAAACGCGACTGGCTGGCCTCGCTGGTGGCTGACATCGCCGGATTGGCTGCGCGCGGCGTCGAGATCATGGTCGTCTCATCGGGCGCCATCGCGCTTGGCCGCACGATCCTGGGCCTGAAGGCGAAGTCGCTGCGGCTGGAGGAAAGCCAGGCGGCGGCGGCTGTCGGCCAGATTGCGCTTGCCACCGCATGGTCCGACGAACTGGCGCGCCATGGGCTGAAATCAGGCCAGATCCTGCTGACGCTGGGCGACACCGAGGAGCGGCGGCGCTATCTCAATGCCCGCGCTACGATTTCCACGATGCTCGGCCTCAAGGTCGTGCCGGTCATCAACGAGAATGACACGGTGGCCACGACCGAAATCCGCTATGGCGACAATGACCGGCTGGCCGCACGCGTCGCCACCATGGCGGGCTCCGATCTGCTGGTGCTGTTGTCCGACATTGACGGGCTTTACACCGCGCCGCCTGCGAAGGACCCGGACGCCGAGTTCATTTCGCGGGTCGAGGCGATTACGCCCGCCATCGAGGCAATGGCCGGCGGGGCGGCGTCGGAACTGTCGCGCGGCGGCATGCGCACAAAAATCGACGCCGGCAAGATCGCCACAGCTGCGGGCGCGGCGATGATCATCACGCAAGGTGCGCGGCTGAACCCGCTGGCCGCAATTGATGCGGGCGAGCGCCACACCTGGTTTGCGCCGTCCGGCCGCCCGGTCAAAGGCTTCAAGACCTGGATCGCCGGCAATCTGGAGCCGGCAGGCCGGCTGACCGTCGATGCGGGCGCCGTCGGCGCGCTGAAATCAGGTAAATCGCTGCTGGCAGCCGGCGTGCGCAATGTGGAAGGCAATTTTGCCCGCGGCGACACGGTGGCGATCATCGATCCCGACGGCGGCGAAGTGGCGCGTGGCCTTGTCGCCTATGACGCAGCCGACGCGATCCGGATTGCCGGGAAAAAATCGACCGAGATCGAGGCAGTATTGGGTTACCAGGCCCGCGCCGCCATGGTGCATCGCGACGATCTGGCGATGTCGCGCGCCACGCCGCCAGGCGCACCGGCTTGAGGCCGGCCAGCCGCCGCTCATTGCAGCGACGGCTTCACACCTCTACATCTAGCCAACCGCCACCGATGGAGATCGGACATGCTGACCAAGACCGGTAACACCGACACTGCAACCCTGATGGCCGAAATCGGTCGCAAGGCGCGTGCGGCGCTGCGCCCGCTTGGTCTGGTCCCGGCTGAGAAGAAAAGCGCAGCATTGATTGCCATGGCTGATGCGATTGAGCGTGACACGCAAGCCATCCTCGACGCCAACGCCATCGACATGGCCAATGGCGAGGAAGCCGGTCTGACATCGGCCATGCTCGACCGGCTCAAGCTGACGCCTGCGCGCATCAAGGGCGTTGCCGATGGCGTGCGCGCCATTGCCGCCCTGCCCGATCCGGTCGGCGAGGTAACAGCCGCATGGGACCGCCCCAACGGCCTGCATATCGAGCGCGTGCGCACGCCGCTCGGCGTCATCGGCGTGATCTATGAAAGCCGCCCCAATGTGACAGCGGACGCCGGTGCGCTCTGCGTCAAGGCGGGCAACGCCGTCATCCTGCGCGGCGGTTCGGATTCGCTCAATTCCTCGCTCGCCATCCATGCGTGCATGGTCGAAGGCTTGCGCGCCGGCGGCCTGCCGGAAGACGCGATCCAGCTTGTGCCGACGACCGACCGCGCCGCCGTTGGCGAAATGCTGAAGGGTCTTGGCGGCAATCTCGACGTCATCATTCCGCGCGGCGGCAAGAGCCTGGTCGAGCGGGTGCAGACCGAGGCGCGCGTGCCGGTCTTCGCCCACCTTGAAGGCATCGTGCATCTCTATGTCGACAAGTCCGCTGACCTCGACATGGCTGTGAACATCGCGGTCAACGCCAAGATGCGCCGCACCGGCATCTGCGGCGCGACGGAAACGCTGCTCGTCGACCGCGCGATTGCGCCGACCCATCTTGCCCCCCTGCTCGACGGGCTGGCCAAGGCCGGATGCGAAGTGCGCGCCTCAGACGAGGTGCGCAAGGCCTGGCCCGCTGCAAAGGCGGCAAACGACGCTGACTGGTCAACCGAATATCTCGACGCGATCATTTCGGTGAAACTGGTCGACGGCGTGTCGGACGCAATTGACCATATCGAGACCCATTCCTCGCACCATACCGAAGGGGTCGTCGCCGAGGATCCGGCAGTGGTTGAGCGGTTCTTCAACGAGATCGACTCGGCCATCCTGCTGCATAACGCCTCGACGCAGTTTGCCGATGGCGGCGAGTTCGGCATGGGCGCCGAGATCGGCATCGCGACAGGCCGCATGCATGCGCGCGGACCGGTCGGCGTCGAACAGCTGACCTCTTTCAAATATCGCGTGCGCGGCAACGGCCAGGTTCGGCCCGGTTGATTGCGGGGCCGTCAGATTGTGTTAGATTGTGCACATGAGCACACAATCTGAGACCGTAACCGTTCGCCTTGCCCCTGAAACCAAGGCACGCCTCGAAGAACTGGCGGTCGAGACACGCCGGACAAAATCGTTCCTCGCGGGCGAGGCTATCGCCAGCTATGTCGAGCGCGAGCTGGCGATTGTCGAAGGCATCAAACGCGGCATTGCCGACGTGGAAGCCGGTCGGGTCATACCGCATGAAGAGGCGATGCGAAGGCTGAGAGCAACGATCGAACGGGTCGCTAGCCAGCGTGCTCAACCAGATTGATGCGACAGGTCGTCTGGTCGACTGACGCGCTGGACGATCTTGATGCCGTCATCGAATACATCGCCTTCGACAGCCCCAAATCGGCATCCCTTGTTGTTGATCGAATTGAAACCGCCGCGGACCTGCTTGCAGAGGTTCCTGCTGGACGTCCGGGCCGGGTCGCTGGAACCTACGAGAAGCTGGTGTTGAGAACCCCTTACATCATGACATATCGGCTGACCGATACGGCCTTGACGATTGTCCGCATCATCCACGCTTCGCGCGACTGGCCAGACAATGAATTGCCCGGCGAATGAACCAAGCCCAAGCCCCCGCCCACTATCTCCGCATGCCCTATGTCGAGCGTGGCATGCAGGTCGGCCTGTTTGGCGGCTCGTTCAATCCGCCCCACGCCGGCCATGTGCTGGTGGCAGAGATCGCCATGCGGCGGCTCGACCTCGACCAGCTCTGGTGGATCGTCACGCCGGGCAATCCGCTGAAAAGCACCCGCGAGCTGAAGCCGCTCGCCGAACGCATCAGGCTGTCGGAAGAGATCACGCCGGACCCGCGCATCAAGGTCACAGCCTTCGAGGCCGCGCATCATATGCGCTACACCGCCGACACGCTGGCGCTGGTCAAGGCAAAAAACCCGGGCGTTGACTTTGTCTGGATCATGGGCGCCGACAGCCTGCGCGATTTTCACCGCTGGCAGCGCTGGCGCGAGATTGCCATGACATTCCCCATCGCTGTCATCGACCGTCCCGGCGCGACGCTGTCGTTCCTGTCGTCTGCTGTTGCAAAGACGTTTGACTACGCCCGCATTGACGAACAATTCGCTTCTCGTCTTGCCAGCACCCCGGCCCCGGCCTGGACCTTTATCCACGGTCCACGCTCCACGCTGTCATCCTCTGCTATCCGCGCCGGTCTGGCAAAGGGCTGAACCGCACACAGGCCACCGCCGCATGTCGCTTTTGACGCGGCAAACCGTAATCGGGCAGCGCACATTGGGGCCATGACAAGCCTTGACGAAAAACTGGATTCGAGCGCCGCGCCGCTGATTGGCGTCGCCGGCGTCATCGTCGCCATGGCACTGGTCGCCATCGGCAACGGGCTTATGTATGTTTACGTTCCTGTGCGCCTTGGCGCAGAAGGCTATGCACCCGCCTGGGCTGGATCGATCCTCACCGGCCTGTCGGCCGGTGGCCTGGCCGGATGTCTTCTCACCGGCTGGCTGGTGCGGCGCGTCGGCCACGCCCGCGCCTATATGGTTTTTTCGACGCTTGTCATCCTGTCTCACCTGGCGATTGCGGCGGTCGTCGATCCGCTCGTCTGGGTCACCGGCCGCGCACTCTACGGCTTTGCCGTGTGCGGACTATTTATTGTCGCCCAGAGCTGGCTGAACGACGCGGTGGCCAACAACATTCGCGGCCGCGTCATGGCGGTGTTCTATGTCGCCTATATTGTCTGCCTCGGCCTTGGCTCGTATCTGCTCGCCTTCGTAAACCTCGGCGACGGATCGGCGCCGCTGTTGTGCATCCTGTTTGCGGCGCTTTCGATCTTGCCGGTCGGCCTCACCCGCCTGCCGCAACCGCCGCCGCCTGCCGGCGCGTCGGTCGCCATCCGTGACGCATGGCGCATTTCACCCGTCGCAGTGGCGGGCATGCTCGCCGTCGGCGGCCTGTCGATGATGATTTCTGGGTTTGCGCCGATCCACGCAACCGCAATCGGTTACGACCAGCAGGCTGTTGCAACCTTGATGTTCGCTATGCCGCTTGGCACCATTGTGTTCCAGTTGCCATTCGGCTGGGCGTCAGATCGAACAGACCGCCGCTATGTACTGTTGGCTGCATCGGCTCTGGTAGCGGTCGCGGGCATATTCGCCTGGAGGTTCGATGGCGCTGCCTTGCCACTGATGATCGCCATCTACCTCATCATGGGCGGCGCTTCGGACTCGATCTATTCCCTTTCAAACGCCCATGCAGCAGACCGTGCCGCGAAAGACGAGCTCGTCACCCTGTCCGGCACTCTGTTGTTCCTGTGGTCGGTATCAGGCTTCATTGCACCGGGCGTCGGCACGATGCTGACTGCGATCTACGGGACACAGGTTTTCATCCCGATGTCGATTACGATCGCGGTCGTCTTCTGTGCCTTTGTCATCTGGCGCACCACCCAAACCCGCGCCGTACCGGCCAGCGAAACTGGCGGCTTCATCCCTATTTCTGCTCAGACTCCGCTTCCTGTGGACCCGCAAGAGCCGGATCGACCGGGGTGACATTGCGGTAGACCACTTCCTGCTGCGGGAACGGGATCGAGATGCCGCGCTCGTCAAACGCGATCTTGGCGCGCTTCGTCATCTCGACCTTGGTCGACAGGAAATTCTTGTCGGACGTCCAGTAACGGAGCGTCACTGCAACGGCGCTGTCGCCCAGTGCATCGACATAAACTTGAGGCGCAGGCGCACGCATCACCCGGTTATCGCCATCTGCCAGTTCCGCCAGCGTCGTCTGCGCCAGATCGATATCGTCATTGTAGCCAATTCCGATGGTCAGGTCGTTGCGGCGCACGCCGTTGCGGTTGAAATTGCGCACCGGCTGGTTCCACAGCGTCGAATTGGGCGCCATAATGTAGATGCCATCGACCGCGCGCAGCCTTGACGCAAACAGGCCGATCTCCTCGACAGTGCCCGCAACGCCACCAACCTCGACATATTCGCCAACGCGAAATGGCCTGAGCGCCAGCAGCATGATGCCAGCGGCAATGTTCTGCAGCGTGCCCTGCAACGCCAGACCGACCGCCAGGCCAATTGCGCCGATAGCCGCAATGATCGACGCGGTCTGCACGCCGAACTGGCCGAGCACCATCACGAAGAACAGCACCAGCACAACGTAGCGAGCAATCTTGGAGAAGAATTGTCCTAGCGTCTCGTCGATGCCCCGGATGCGGGACAGTGCAGACTTGATCGAACGCTCGATCAGACCGGCAAGGAAATAGCCGAGGATCAGCAGCAGCACCGCACCGATGACCGAAAAGGAGTAGGAAATCAGAAGACCGCTGATCGAGGCAATAGCAGTCTGAATGCTCGACATGGTCGAGCTGACGTCAACATTCATGGAAAATCCTGGAAGAATTGAATGGAAAGAAATGAAATCGTTTCATAGAGCCTTCGTTCCAACATTTCCAGATTTGGCGCCCTGTCTTGAAACTGCAGGCAGACTCTGCCTATCTATATGCGCGAATAAGGTTCGCGCGGGGCGAACCCATCCCTTTGGTCCCGCATGGAAAGGAACGACACTGAGAACCGAACTGCGGAAGAAGGCCGACCCTGTGCCTTCGCCGGTCGAGACCAGCGCCGAAGGCGCGTCTGCGATCCTGAACCAGGTCCTTGCCAGTCTTGATGACTCAAAGGCCGAAAACATCATCCCCATCGACATCCGCGCAAAGTCCAGCCTCGGCGATTACATGGTGATCGCATCCGGCCGGTCGAGCCGTCATGTCGCGGCCGTGGCCGACCATCTGATCAGCGCCCTCAAGGACGCAGGTCATGGCAACGCGCGTGTCGAGGGATTGGCCTCAGCCGACTGGGTGCTGATTGATGCGGGCGAGATCATCGTCCATGTCTTCCGCCCGGAAGTGCGCGAGTTCTATAATCTCGAGAAGATGTGGATGACTCCCGAAGCAGAGGACGGCACGGTTCATTAGAGCGCTGCGCGTCCGCGTGGACGCGCAAAGGACGCTCTAGCGTTTTGAATCGGCTGCGTCGGGCTTCCGGCCAGGAGCGGGCTTCAGGCGATGCGCATTGCGATCCATGCTGTCGGCCGCATGAAAGCGGGTCCGGAACGGGACCTTGCGGCGCGTTATGTCGACCGTTTTTCAAAGGCCGGACCAGCTATCGGCCTTGAGTGGTCTGGCGTCACCGAAATTGCCGAAAGCCGCGCCCAGAGCGCCAGCCAGCGCAAGGCCGAAGAAGCGCGCTCGCTGCAACAGGCCGCCGATGGCGCGGCCCTCATCCTGCTGGACGAAACCGGCAAGAACCTCTCCTCCGAAGACTTTGCTCAAAAGCTCGGCGCGCTGCGCGACAGCGGCCAGCGCAACGCCGTGCTGGCGATCGGCGGGGCGGATGGCCACGACCCGGCGCTCAAAGCGCAGGCCGCGCTGGTTCTGTCGTTTGGCGCGGCCACCTGGCCGCACCAGATGGTGCGCATCATGCTGGTCGAGCAGCTCTACCGCGCCGCGACGATCCTGTCTGGTCACCCGTATCATCGGGCATAGCGCGCCAACTGATGGCGCCTCCCCCAGCAATCATCGCCGACCGCCGCCGTTCCCGGCGTTCAGTGCCTTTGCAATGTCCACGGGACGTTGCAATTTACCTGGAAGTTGATGATGTGACGTTGAAGCGTATCCGGCGACCACGAGATACGTTCGGCATCCGCCTGTGGTAAAGACGGCCGGTAAATTACCTGTAGCGTTCGATTCAGTATAATCTGTTGTATAGACTGGGTCAATCTTGGACGGGAGACAGAAGTGGGCGAGCTATTGCCAATAGTATTTCTGTTGTTGGCAATCGGCATCGTCACATACTTCTATCTCGCTATTTCTGGCGTGAAGAAATACGGCGTCAATTTATCAACCGAAAAAGCTGTATCGATGGTACGCGGCTTCCTCAATAGGCCGATCAACGGCGGCAGCATCACAATACTCTCTGACAAATATGATCAGATCATTGAAATCAGTCGACCTGAATCAGAGATATTCGTCAAGAATCTCATGTCTACGGGGGACGGAACCCGCCTTAGCTACGAGAGTGGTGTTGTCAGAGATGTGGTCGCGACCGGCAAATTTGATGATATTGGCCACGTCGAGAAAGTCCTGAGAGAACTTTGCCAGACGCCGGGAGCAGAAGGAGGAATTCGAATTCGAATGGATCATTTGGCTTGAAAGTCCGGAAACAAATCTTTCCTGTTATTGGACTCTGATGTTTTCATGTCGAAGCATATCCGTCAGGGACTTGCCTCTTCCTGAACCTTGCCGCAAAGAACCCGTCGAGCCCTGACAGTTCCGGCGTCGCCAACTTCAGACCAGCCGGTGTCGTGCGCAGAGTGCCTTCAGCCGTCACAAACCCGGCAATACCCGGCAGTTCGTCTTGCTTCACCGGATCAAGCGCCACACCCGGCGTCTCTTTCAGAAACGCCGCGACAAGCTCCTCGCCTTCCAGCGGGTCAAGCGAGCAGTTGGAAAACACGATCACGCCGCCCGGCTTTGTCAGCCGCACCGCCTCGTCAAGCAGCGCGCGTTGCACTCCCGCCAGCTTGACAATGTCCGCCTCGCTTTTGGTCCACAACACGTCAGGGTGACGCCGCACCGTGCCGGTCGACGAACACGGCGCATCAAGCAGCACTGCATCAAACAGGCCCACCGGTTGATGTTTGGCAATGTCACCGACTTCTGTCCTTGCCGGCAGATTGAGCCGGCTCAGATTCTGTTCCAGGCGCTTCAGCCGGTTCGCCGAAATGTCGAACGCAGTCACATCCGCACCTGCCAGCGCCAGTTGCGCCGTCTTGCCGCCGGGCGCTGCGCAGAGGTCCGCAACGCGCTTGCCGGCGATGTCGCCCATCAGCCGCGCCGGCAGCGCAGCAGCGGCATCTTGTACCCACCATTGCCCGTCTTCAAAACCCGGCAGCGCCGTCACCGGTCCGTCGAGTTTTCCCAAACGCACGCTTTGTGTCGGCAGCACCTCGCCGCCAAATTTCTCGGCCCAACCCACGGCGTCAGATTTGACGGAAAAGTCTATGGTTGGTTCAAGCCGGTGCGCCGCAAGAATTGCTTCGGCTTCCGCCTTGCCATAGGCGGCTTCCAGCCGCTTGATGAACCAGTCGGGCGCATCCGCCACCTCAGGCAAAGCTTTGCCCTTGTCGCGCGCCACCCCGCGCAGCACCGCGTTGACCAAGCCAGCAAACCGCGCCGTGCGCGGGTCCGCCTTGGCGTGTTCCACCGCGACGTCCACGGCGGCGCTGTCTGGAATGTCGAGGAACAGCATCTGCGCCAGCGCCACATGCATGACGTGCACCAGCGTGCGTGCATTGGCTGGCAGAGGCCGGTCGATGCGGGCAGCGAGAATTGCTTCAATCGTGCGGCGGCGGCGCAACGCCGTGTTCAGGATCGCCCGCACCAGCGCCCGGTCGCGTTCGTCCAGCGCCCTGTATTGCGGATGCCCGTGGGCAGCATCCGTCATCCCGTCAAGCGGCGTGCCGGCGTCAACCACCGCCGCCAGCAGCTTTGCCGCAGCCTGGCGCGCAGCAAGCCCCGCCACATCTGCCGTGTCAGCAGTGGGGCGAGGCTTTGACTTATGCTTTTGACGCTTGGGCCGGTTCGACGCCTGTTGCGTCACGACCAGGGACCCTTCTTATCCGGCTTGCGGCCCCATGCCCCGCCAGACGGCGGCTTCTGTGCAGGCGGCTCGTCCGGCGGATTGAGATCGTCCAGTGACGGCTGCGACCGTTCCGGAGCACGGCTCGAGCGTCCACCGCCGCCGCCCCAGGGACCAGACTTGGGCTCGGCGCTTGTCTCAGAGGTGCGGCCACCCTGCCCGCTCCACGGGCCAGATGTCGGTTCGCCGCGCGGGTCAATGCCGGCTTGCGGCTGCTGACGAGGCGCTTCTACGCGCGGCGCAGGCTGTTGACGGCCGCCACCCGACGCTGCTTCGAATTCCGGTACCATCGCCTGCAGGGCTGCAATGCGATTTTCCGTATTCGGATGGGTCGAGAACAGCCCGTCCATACGCGCGCCCGAAAGCGGATTGATGATAAACATATGCGCCATCGCCGGGTCGCGCTCTGCCGCCGGATATTCGATGCGCTTGGCGTTGCTGGCGATCTTGTTGAGCGCGGAAGCCAGCCACATCGGATGGCCGCAGATTTCCGCACCACGCCGGTCAGCCGAATATTCGCGGGTCCGGCTGATCGCCATCTGCACCATCATCGCCGCGAGCGGCGCAACAATGACGGCAATCAGCGTGCCGATAATGCCCATGCCGCCATTGTTGTTGTCACGGTTGGAGCCGAAGAACATGCCGAAATTGGCCAACATCGAAATCGCGCCGGCAATCGTGGCGGTGATCGTCATGGTCAGCGTGTCGCGGTTCTGGATATGCGCCAGCTCATGCGCCATCACCCCCGCCACTTCCTCATAGGACAGCCGCTGAAGCAGGCCCGTTGTCGCCGCAACTGCCGAGTTCTGCGGGTTGCGGCCGGTGGCAAACGCGTTCGGCTGGTCGGAATTGATCAGATAGACCTTTGGCATCGGCAGGCCGGCATTCTGCGACAGGCCGCGCACGATCTCGAACAGTTCCGGCGCGTTGCGTTCGTCCACCTCGACGGCGTTGTTCATGCGCAGCACCATCTTGTCGGAGTTCCAGTAGCTCCAGATGTTCATGCCGGCAGCGATGACAAAGGCAATCGTCATGCCGCTGGAACCGCCAATGGCGTAACCCACTGCCATAAACAGCGCGGTCATGAAGGCCAGCAGTGCCGCAGTGCGGATCACATTCATTCGGGTCTCCTCAAGGCAACCGGTTTGTTCGCCGCTGCCATAGACTATATACGAGCTAATATGATGGTGGACCCAAGGGTCCAATTCAATAAGCGGTCACTTTCTATGCCTGAAATCGACGACGAAAACACGTCTCCTCCACAGCCTGCGAAGCGGCAAGTGCCGCCTGCTGCACAACGCGCTCTGGCCGAAGCAGAGGCGCGCCGCGCCGCCGCCAGACGCAAGCCCGCGCCACCCAAAGAGATTGGCGGCCGTGATGGGCCGGACCCCGCCCGTTACGGCGACTGGGAGGTCAAGGGAATCGCCAGCGATTTCTGATTGGCGCAGACAGGCCAAGGAACTGTTGCGGCAGCCTCAGCCTTGAGGCTCGCCCCTCACATCTGGCGTACTGCAATGCAGACCCGGCGAAAAGTGCAGGGCCAGACTGCCATCACCACAACTGTTTGATCGTCAGCAACAAGCTTTGTCTCATTCCGGAACAAATCGCCATCCTGGAATCGGGCTGCCGCCTGCCGGGCACAGACACAGTCCGGCGTCTTAACTTTTCATTCACCCAAATTCCCGGGAAAACCCAAACAATTCAACAGCCGCCCTGCCACCCGGATTTCAACCGGCGATTGTGGCCGGCTTCCTGCACATGTCTCCGCATCGGCCCCACCGATCGTCCAAAAGGAGACATGTCATGGCAATTTCGAAACGCGGAGGCATCGTAACCCGGTTCTCGCACGACAAATCCGGTAATTTTGCAATCATGTTTGTCTGCGCAGCCACTGTCGTCACCATGTCGATGGGCGTTGCTCTCAACTTCGCGCAATTGTCAGCCGCGCGCTCGAACCTGTTGAATGCGCTTGACGCAGCGGTTGTCTCAACTGCCCGCGACATCACCACAGGTCTCATCAAAGAGGCCGACACCGCAAAGTCGGTCAAGGCATTTCTGAAGGTCAACACCCGTGACGGTATCGTGTTTGCCAATTCCCTCAAGCTTGACAAGGTCGGGCTCGAAAGGGCCACCCGTCAGGTCATGGCCACAGCGAGTGTCGACGTGCCGCTCGCCTTCCCCATCTTCACCACGGCCTCGACGCAGCGCATCGTTGTCGATTCCGCTGCGGTCTATTCCGATCGCACGATCGAGGTTGCGATGATGCTCGACATCACCGGCTCGATGTCCGGCCAGAAGATCAAGGATCTCAAGACCGCCGCCTCAAACGCCGTCGAAACGTTCCTGGCCGGCAATGCCGGGGTTGTTCCCCGCGTGCGTGTCGCCATCGTGCCCTATGCCGATTCCGTCAATGTCGGCGAGCTGGCAATTGGCGTCTATGGCGAGAAGAAGTTCACAACCGGCGAACCGCCTGCGCTTGATCCACTCGTGCTCGCATCAGCAGTCGCTCATTCAAACAAGGACACCTGCGCGACGGACCGCAAAGGCTCGAACGCCTACACCGATGCTTCCCCCCTCATCGCAATGGTCAATCGCGACTACCGCCTGAACTATTGCCCCAAGGCCGAATTGCAACCGCTGACGACCGACAAGGCGAAGCTTCTCGACACCATCGCTGACTTCAAGGCTAACGGCTACACCGGCGGAGGCATCGGCGTTCAATGGACACGCTATATGCTGTCGCCGGATTGGGCGTCTGTCCTGCCAGCTTCGTCCACACCCGCACCTTACAAGCAGAAAAAGTCGGCAAAATACGCGATCCTGATGACCGACGGCGAGTTCAATACGGCATTTGCCGATGTCGCTGACGAAGCAAAGGTCCATCAGCAAGACACGAAGTCGGCGAACAACGCCCGCCGGCACTGCACAGAAATGAAAAAGGACGGCATCGAGATTTTCACGATCGGCTTCAAGCTCGACCAGCCTGCTGCAAAGAACGTGCTGAAAAGCTGTGCATCGCCCGACAAGTCAGCAGTCGCCCACTATTACGAAGCCTCCAGCGGCGCTGAACTCGATGCGGCCTTCCGGGAAATCGCTGCCAATATCGAACGGCTGGCTCTCGTAAAGTAACGGCAATCACCAACAAAAAAAGGCCGCCGGTCAATCAGATCGGCGGCCTTCTCGTGCTTCGTTCCGGGTGCGGCTCGCGTCAGGCAAAACCGTCCGGCGCATCATGCGGAGGTCAGGAAATTTTCTCCCTGCCACGGCAATCCGCCGAGAACGCACCCTGGAAACCGAAATCACTCGACATCGGATCACCTCCTTTCATCTGTTGAACACAACAGCAATGTGGTGACCCTCGACGCCGGGCGCAAGAGATTTCTGCTTTACGGTGCGAGATGGCGGAATTCGGAGACCACCTCTTCATAGGACATGCGCTTGAACGGCACGATCAGCTTCGGCATCTCGGCCATCGGTTTCCAGCCCCATGCGTCAAACTCGGCCGTGTGGCCACCCGGCGGCGGGTTGATGGCAATCTCGCTTTCGTCGCCCTCGAAACGAAAGGCAAACCAGCGTTGTGTCTGGCCGCGGTATTTCCCCTTCAGCGCCTTGCCAAGCACATCGTCGGGCAGATCGTAGTTGATCCAGCGCGACGCTTCGGCCAGCAGGGTGACCGACTTGATACCCGTCTCTTCGTACAATTCGCGATAGGCTGCTGGCAGCGGGTCTTCGCCCTTGTCGATACCGCCCTGAGGCATTTGCCACAGCTGGACCTCGCTCTCCTTCAACTCGCTGTCGCTGGAGCGGATGCGCCGGCCGGCCCACACCAGACCATCCTTGTTCAGCACCATGATGCCGACACAGGGCCGATAGGGCATCTTTTCCCGGTCCGGCAACTTGCCCGTCATGTCAGCGCCCCTTTTCCGGATCGGCCGCCAGCGCCGAGATCGGAACGATTTCGATCCCGCGCTTCTTGGCTTCCGCAACCCAGATTCTCACCGCCTCGACCGTCTCGTCAAAGGCCGATCCTGTACCGATGGCTGAACCCTTGGCGCGCGCCGTCGCCTCCAGCTCGTCGAGCTTCTTGAGAATGGCGCCACGTTCGCGTTGGCCGTCGATAGCGCCGTCGGCGATAGCCAGCGGCACCGAATTGCCAGGCGCCATTTCCGGCGCAACCGAACGCGCCGTAGACCCGTCGTCGAGATACATCAGGCCGCGCTTGCCAAGTTCCGCCATCAAAGGCGTCATCGCCCGCTGATCGGTGACAAAGCGGCCGCCCATGTAATTCATGACACCGACATAGTTTGTCATCCGGCCCAGCGCCCAATGCAGATTTTCCACATTCTCGGCGGCCGATGCGTCGACAGTCAGCGTGTTACGGCCCGGGTCAACACGTGGATAGTCAAACGGCTCTAGCGGCACCTGCAACACAATCTCATGACCTGCCTGCCGGCCCGCCTGCATCCAGCGCGACAGCGAATTGCCAGCCGACGCAAAGCCTAGCGTGACCTCAGCCGGCAGCGCCTTGATAGCCGCCTGGGTGCCGGTCTGCGACAAGCCCAGCCCGCCAATGACGATTGCCACTTTGGCGCCGCGCGACCCTGACCAGGGCATGGAATAGACCTCAAACGGACGGCGACCATCCGCCGCCCGCATCGGCAAGGGACCAGCCTCGGATTGTTCGAGCAGATCCTTGTCCGGCAGATGCGCCGTGCGTGGATTTCGCGCCAGCGCCGACGGATCGCGAATGATAACAACACCACTGGATGGCGGCTCCGGATCAGGATTGACCTTGATAATCGACGGTCCATCCGAGCGCGGCGCGGCCGGCTGCACCGGAGCGACAGGCTGAACCGGCGCTGCGGCCTGTTCGACCACAGGCGGCGCCTCGGCCACCGGCACACGCAGCCCGTCATCCTGCAGAGCAATGAAAACCGAGCCGCCTGTCACGGCTACCGCCGCACAAACACCAAACAGGCTCACCCCGTCGAGTTCGAAACGACGGCGCGCCGGACGCTGTTTCTGATCGCGGCCAAGCGGCTGTTCAAGCTGATGTGTCAGGGTACCCTCCGGCGTTTGTCTCGATGACTTGCCGAGTTACGCCGGCTTACAGACCAAGGCCGGCCGGAGCGCCGCTCCGGCCGGCCTCAAGCCAATTACTGGTTCAGAAGAACCGCTTTCGTCGGGTCCGGCGGGAACGCCGGGTCGGTCTTCTCGCCGCGGATCAGCGCAATCGCTTCCTTCAGCTGAACGTCGTCCTTTGGATCCGGCGGCACATAGGCTGCCGAGCCGGAACCTTCCTCACTCTCGTTCTGACCTTTGATGTGGCCCTTGAGATCGGATTCGCCGCGGGTCATGTCGCGGCCCTGAAGGTCTTCGGGCAGCGGCTGGTCCACCTTGATATCAGGCGTAATGCCCTTGCCCTGGATCGATGAGCCCGACGGCGTGTAATAGAGTGCCGTCGTCAGCTTCAATGCGCCGTTTTCAGGCAGCGGAATGACACTCTGCACCGATCCCTTTCCGAATGACTGCGTGCCAACCACGGTCGCGCGGCGATGATCCTGCAACGCGCCGGCGACGATTTCCGACGCCGATGCCGAACCGCCATTAACCAGCACGATCAGCGGCTTGCCGTCGATCAGGTCGCCAGCGCGGCTGTCATAGCGTTCCGCCTTGTCCGGATCGCGGCCGCGAGTCGAAACGATTTCGCCCTTGTCCAGGAACGCATCGGAGACCGACACTGCCTGGTCGAGCAGACCGCCCGGATTGAGGCGCAGGTCGAGGATGTAGCCCTTCACGTTCGGATCATCGGCCTTGATCTTGTCGATCGCTGCCTGCAGGTCGCCATAGGCCTTTTCCGTGAACGAGTTGATCTTGATATAGCCGACATTGTTCTCGACCCGGTGACGCACCGCGCGCACCTTGATCGTCTCGCGAACAATTTTCAGCTTGATCGGATCCTTTGCGCCCTGGCGCAGGATTGTCAGTTCGATCGGCGTATTGACCTGGCCGCGCATCTTGTCGACCGCTTCTTCCAGCGTCAGGCCGCGCACTTCCTGGCCGTCGATCTCGGCAATAAGATCCCCCGACAGCACGCCAGCGCGCGCTGCTGGTGTATCTTCGATCGGCGCGATCACCTTCACCAGTTCGTTTTCCATCGTGACTTCGATGCCGAGACCGCCGAATTCGCCCTTGGTCTGCACCCGCATGTCTTTGGCGGCGTCCGGGTTGAGGTACGACGAGTGCGGATCAAGCGATGTCAGCATGCCGCTGATCGCACTTTCCACCAGCTTCTTGTCATCTGGCGGCGTCACATATTGGGCGCGCACGCGCTCAAAAATATCGCCAAAGATTGCCAGCTGCCGATAGGTGTCGGAATCGGCTGCGTTCGCGGTCGAGCCCGGCGCGCCATAGACAAGCGTCATCGCCGATGCGCCCATCAATGCGCCAGCAAACAGCAGTGACAATTTACGAATCATGTCCTGTCCTTCCCGATTGCCGTTCCGCCCACCAAGGTGCCGGATCGACGGGTTTTTGGTCTTTGCGGAACTCGATATAGAGTTCCGGCTGCAATTCTATATTGCTGTCCGACTGCGCACTTGCAACTCTTGTATCTCCCATCGCGCCGACAGGCTCTCCGGCGAGAACACGCTGGCCTTGTGCGACCGCGATTCTGCCCAGTCCGGCCAGAACGACATGATACCCGTCGCCAGCGTCCAGGATCAAGAGTTGGCCATAGGAACGAAACGGCCCCGCATACAAAACCGTACTGTCCGATGGCGCTGTGACGATTGCGCCTGATTGTGTCCGAAGCGTGTCTCCAAACGTCTCGACTCCGGCATCATCTGCCCCGCCGAAACGGCGGATGAACCGGCCCGAAACGGGCTGGGCCAGCGCGCCGAGCATCTGTGTAAACGGCCTGGCAACTGCAAGGCGGTTGATTTCGGGCACAGCGCCCGCCGCGCTGAGTTCCTCACGCCGCAACCGCTCTTCTTCGGCGACCCGTGCTGCTTCAGCAGCCTTTTGGGCCTTGTCGATTTCCTTTTCGAGCGATCCGATCAGGTCTTTCAGGCTGCGCGCCCGCGCTGCAAGCTTGGCCGCCGTCTCCTGCTGCAGACCAAGATCGGCCTCGGACGTGGCCTGCAATTTCTTGCGCTCTTCAAGCAAAAGTGACAACCGGCCGCGCTCTGCGGCCTGCGCAGTCATGGTCGAAACCAGTCTCTGGCGCTCGGCGGAGATTGATTCGCCAACCCGCTGCAACTCGTTCAGGTCGGCCAGGAGCACCTGCGCCTCATGGCGCAGACGCGGCACAATGGCGCCCAGCAGAATCGCACTTCTCACCGACCCAAGAGCATCCTCGGGCGAGACCATGATCGCCGGCGGCGGGTTCAGGCCTATGCGCTGCAGCGCGCCCAGCACTTCCGCAAGAACGCCGCGCCGCGTCGTCAGCGACAATCTGATGCTGTCTTGCTGCTCCTGCAACCCGCTCAGCCTCGTTTCGATCTCGTCCACGTCTTCGGCAAGCTTCTTTTCTGTCTTGGCGGCCTGGATCAGCGCTGCCGTCATCGACGCGTTGTCCTTGCGCAACTGCGCGATCTCGTCAGCCAATTGCTTGCGCCGCGTCTCCGACAGGCCAATTTCGGCCGAAAGACGTTCGAATTCGCTGATGCTTGCGCCGCGCCGCGCTTCCAGATCGGTCACGGCGAGAGCGGGCGCCAGCAGCAATACCGGGGCCATCAGCATGGTCGTGGTCGCGAAAATTAGAAGCCGCTTCACCTTGTTTTTCCGGTCATTGGCTGAGTCGGCAGTAGCTAACAGCATCACAGTTAACGGAACTTCAACCATGTCCTTGCACATCATTAACGATTGGGAAAGCCGATGCGGCTGTGCAGCAATGAATTTGCGGCGCATACTGCCGCCGGGACAATCTAGTGAGTCCGGTTTTTGACCGGACACATTCTGGAACAGATGGAAGGGTCCGTTCTTGGCGAGTGGAGACCGTGGCGCCCTTTTGGGCTACGCGTCGCGGGAAATATGGCGACGCGTCAAGCGCCGATTCGGCGCTGGGCCACGCTATCGCTGGCGTTATTCCGGCCGCACGCCCGAACGCATTCTCGTAGCCCCGCCCGATCTGCGCCTGGCCGACCCTGAAGTCGCCAACGACATCTATCGCGGACGCTTTTCCTTCAATGGCGAACGCGTCGAGACCGGCGGTCAGTCGCCGTTTCAGGTCACAGAAGCCAGTCTGGCCTGGCAAAAGTCGCTGCATGGTTTCCGCTGGCTGCGCCACATGCACGAGGCCGGCACCGATTTGGCCGCTGCCAATGCGCGCGCCCTGGTCGGCGACTGGATCGCCTCCAACGGCGGACACATCGACTTTCCCGCATGGGATCCCGGGGTTGTCGCCCGGCGCATCATCGCCTGGTTGCAGCACTCCACCACCGTCCTCCAGGGCGCCGAATTTCCCTTCTACCGCTCCTATATGAAACACCTCACCGCACAGGTGCGGTATCTGCGCGTTGCGGCGCGCGAAATGCCCGACGGTGAGGAACTGTTGCGCACGCGCATTGCGCTTGCCTTCTCCTCATTGGCGCTACCCGTTTCGGCTTCGACCTTGAGAAATGCCAACAAGGCGCTGGCAACAGAGCTTGACCGGCAAATCCTGCCCGATGGCGGCCACATCTCGCGCAATCCCTACGCCCTGCTGGAACTTCTGGCCGATCTTCTGCCGCTGCGCCAGACTTATTCCAACCAGGGCCAGACCCCGCCCGGCGCCTTGCTCGGGGCAATCGACCGTATGTTGCCGGCGCTCCGGTTTTTCCGCCACGCTGATGGCGGCTTGGCGCGCTTCAACGGCATGGGTGCAACGGTTGCCGACAGGCTGGCGTCTGTGCTGCGCCACGACGATACCGCCGGCGCACCGCTGCTGCACGCTCCCTATTCGGCTTATGAAAGGCTGACCATGGGCCGCACGGTGCTCATCGCCGATGTGGGCAGGCCGCCGCCCTTCGACGTCTCGCGCGAAGCTCATGCGGGCGCGCTGTCGTTTGAGCTGTCGTCAGGCCGCAATCAATATGTCGTCAATGCCGGGGTCGACCTCTTCGGGCCGGCCGAATTTCGTCCCTTGGCGCGTGCCACCGCCGCACATTCCACTGCCACAATAAACGATGCATCCTCGGCACGGTTCCAGCTGCCGTCGCGCTATCGCGACCTGCTTGGCGCGCCGCTCTATGCCGGCCCGACAAAAATCGTTGCCGAACGCGACGACACAGACGAGCGCCAGCGCTTCATCGCCAACCACAATGGCTATCTCGGCCGTTTCGGCCTGTTCCACGAACGCGAGATCGAAATGTCGCATGGCGGCGCAATGGTTTCCGGCGCTGACCGCTTCTATGGCATTGGCCGCGCGCCACCCCAAAACAATGGCAAGGACGCGATCGTCATCCGCTTCCATCTTCACCCGGATGCCGGCTTGTTCCAGGACGCGGAAGATCGTTTTGTTGTCGGCTCGGCTGACGCCGACTACTGGGCATTCTCTTGTGTCGAGGTCCAGCCGGAGCTGGAAGACTCGATCTATTTTGCCGGCGTCGCAGGCCCACGCCGCAACCGCCAGATCACCCTGTCCTTCAAGGCTTCTGAAATCGCAGAGGTCAACTGGCGCTTCACCCTGATCCGGTCTGGTGCGGAATAGAAATCTATCGTTCGGTCAGCTTCAGTTCGATGCGGCGGTTTTTTGAACGCGCCTCGGCGCTGTCGCCTTCATCAAGCGGCTGGAATTCGCCGAAGCCCGCGGCCACCAGCCGGTTCGCCGGCACGCCATTGGCGATCAGGAATTTCACTACCGACGTCGCACGTGCCGACGACAGTTCCCAGTTGTCGCGATAGCGGCCGGTGCCTGACAGCGGCACATTATCGGTGTGCCCGTCGACCCGCAGCACCCAGTTGATCTCGGGCGGAATTTCCTTCTGCAGCTCGATGATCGCATCAGCGAGCTTCTTCATCTCCCCCTGGCCGAGATCGTTGATCGTTTCGGCGCCCGGCGGGAACAGCACTTCCGACTGGAACACGAAGCGGTCACCGACAATGCGGATGTTTTCGCGGTCAGACAGGATTTCGCGCAGCCGCCCGAAGAAATCCGAACGATAGCGGTTCAGCTCCTGCACGCGCTGCGCCAGCGCCACATTCAACCGCTTGCCCAGATCAGCGATCTTGGTGTTGGATTCCCTGTCGCGCACTTCCGACGCTTCCAGCGCCACTTCCAGCGCCGCGATCTGCTTGCGCAGCGCGGAAATCTGCTGGTTCAACAGCTCCACCTGGCTTAGCGCCCGCTGGCTGATCTGGCGTTCCGAATCCAGCTGTGAGTTCAGTTGCCCGAGTTTGGCGTCCGCCGCCGCGCCTGCGCCTGCACCCCGGTCGAGCAATTGCTGCAACCGGTCGCGCTCGCTCACAGCCGATTCCAGCGACGCCTGCAGGTTGGCGAGCGCATCCGCGCTGTCCTGCGTGTTGGATCGCTCCAATGCCAGCAACTGCGTCAACTCGTTGATCTGTGAGTTCAGCCGGTCGAGCACCTCATCCTTGCCGCTGATCTCGCGGCTCAGCATGAACTGGGCGATGACAAACACCGACAGCAGGAACATGATCGCCAGCAGCAGCGTCGACAAGGCGTCGACAAAGCCCGGCCAGTAGTCGACGGAGCGGCGTTCGCGCCGCACGCGGCCCAGCGCCATATCAGTTCGCCTTCTCGCGGTCAGACATCTTGTCGTGTTCGATCGCCCGCGCCAGCCGGTCCAGCGTTTCGCGCATTTTGACCTGCTCCTTCGATTGCGATTCTACCCAGTCCCGGATCGTCTGCTGCTCGCTGCGCATGTTCTTCACCAGCCCCGACACGCCTTCCGCCAGGCTGGCCATGGCAGCCGTCACGCGCTGGTTCGACCCACCGGTCTCCTGCAGATTGCGCAATCTTTCGCTCAGCGCCCGCATCTCGTCGGCGGTCCCGTCATCCTTTGCGGCAGGTGCAAAGTCGGAACCGAGATCAGTTACCGTCGACAGCCAGTTTTCCAGCTCAGTATAAAACCTCGTCTGCGCGCGGCCTGCCTGCAGGTCAAGAAATCCGACGATCAGCGAGCCAGCCAGACCAAACAGTGACGACGAAAACGCCGTGCCCATGCCGGCCAGCGGAGCCGCGAGGCCACTCTTCAACGAGTTCAGCACGTCATTGGCGTCGCCCGACCCTGGATCAAGAGACTGGATCGTGGTCGAGATCGACCCAATGGTGCCGAGCAGACCCCAAAACGTGCCCAGCAGACCGAGAAACACCAGCAAACCGATCAGGTAGCGCGAAATATCGCGGCTTTCATCGAGGCGCGTTGCAATCGAATCGAGGATTGACCGCATCGAATTGGTCGACAGCGCCATCGTCGACGACCGGCCAAGCAGCGCCTTCATCGGCGCGAGCAGCACCGGCTCGGTCGATTCTGATCCGGCGCGGAACGAGTTGACCCACTTCACTTCCCGGAACAGCCTGAGCACTTGCGTAAACGACAGACCGATACCGACCACCAGCACGCCAAGGATCAGCCCGTTAAGGCCCGGATTGGTCGAGAACGCTGCTGAAATCTGCCGGTAAAGAATTGCTGCGACGAAACCCGCTATCGCCAGAAACACCAGCATGGAAAACAGGAAGACCTGCGGCGACGACAGTTTCCGGGGGTCGTAGTCTTTGTCACCCGCGCTAAAAATGTCGGCAGACTTTAGGAATGCCATCCTCAATAACCCCTGTGTTTCGTCGCCCCAAGCGTTGCTGGGGCGAGTTGTAACCCGAATTGTGTCGGAAATGAAAACTTTACGATTTGGTGATGGGCCTGCGGACTACGCCCTGTCGGCCAGCAATCCCGTAACCGCAATCAGGTGCAGACAAGCCCCCGTAACCACAAACGCATGCCACAGCGCGGTCTGAAAGCGCAGCCGGTGCGCTACGTAGAAAATGATGCCGGCGCTGTAGACAACCCCGCCTGCCACCACCAGCCAAAGCGAGGACGTTGGGATCGCATCGATCAGCGGGCTGACGATCATCACCCCGCTCCAGCCCAGCAGCAGGTAAAGCCCGATCGACAGCCGGTCGAACCGGTGCGGCATGAACAGTTTCAGCGCCATGCCGGCAAATGCGCCCAGCCACACCACCAGCAACATGCCGATGGCCAATTGTTTGTCAGGCAGTTGTACGGTCAACGGCGTGTAGGTCGCCGCGATCAGCAGATAGATCGCCGCATGGTCAAACCTCCGCAACTTTGCCTTCAGCGGCGTCTGCGGCCACAGATTGTAGGCAAACGAAATGCTCATCACGGTGACCAGCGCCAGCACATAGATCAGGAATGCAGCATATTCGCCAACGTTGACCTTGCCTGCCGCCATCACCAGCAGAAACCCGCCGGCGATCAGCGCTATCGCCAGTCCAACCGCATGCACCGCTCCATCAGCGATCAGTTCGCCACGGCTGTAGACACGCGAAGGAGGCCATTTGCTCGTCATCACCCACCCTCGCACAACAACATGAAGGCGGGATTACGGATAACGTAGCATCAGGTCGCAATCAGGATTTTGTGACCAGCCCGTTTCAGGCTTTGATGTAGGGCTTGCTGATCTGCGCCAGCAGCGCCTTCTGGATGATCTCGTTGCCGGCAACGATGCCGCCGCTTTCCAGCATGTCCTGTCCACCCGACATGTCAGACACGAAACCACCGGCTTCGCGGATCATCAGCAAACCAGCCGCCATATCCCAGGGCTGAAGGCCGGTTTCCCAGAAACCGTCCAGACGGCCAGCCGCCACATAGGCGAGATCAAGCGACGCCGCGCCCATGCGGCGCACACCGGACACTTCGCCCATCACATGGCGCATCTCGATCAGGAACTTGCCGTGGTCGCCGCGCCCCAGATGCGGGATGCCGGTGCCGATCACGCAATCCGTCAGCTTGCGTCGGCCGGCAACGCGCAGCCGCCGGTCATTGACGAATGCGCCGCCGCCGCGCTCGGCGGTGTAGAGTTCGTCCATCGCCGGATTGTAGATGACGCCAGCCACCATCTGGCCCTGCCGCTCCAGACCGATGGAAATCGCAAACATCGGAATGCCGTGCAGAAAATTGGTCGTGCCGTCGAGCGGATCAACGATGAAGCGGTGCTGACTGTCAGCGCCAGCCACTTCGCCGCTCTCTTCCATCAGGAACGAATAGTCTGGCCGCGCCCGCGACAGCTCGGAATGGATGATTTCCTCGGCCTTGCGGTCAGCCTGCGAGACAAAGTCGCCCGGCCCCTTCATCGACACCTGCAGGTTCTGCACTTCGCCAAAGTCGCGCGACAGCGAGCGCCCGGCCTTCATTGCGGCCTGCACCATGACATTGATGATTGCTGAACGTGCCATCGGAAACTCTGTCTCTAACTCTGCCCGGAAGCGCCGATATCAAGACTAATCGGCCTCATCTGGATTGCGATAAATCCTAGTCTGCGCGGCGCAGATAGGTCAGTTCATTGGTATCAACGAGAATGCGCTCGCCCGCCTCGATAAAGGGCGGCACAAGCACGCGAACGCCGTTTTCCAGGATCGCAGGCTTGTAGGACGAGGCAGCCGTCTGCCCCTTCACCACCGGGTCCGCTTCGGTGATCGTCAGCACCACCTGGTCGGGCAGAGCGATGCCGATCGGGCGCTCCTCATAGAGCTGCACCGTCACCTTCATGCCGTCCTGCAGGAAGGCGGCGCGGTCGCCGACAAAATCCTTCTGCAATTCGAGCTGCTCGTAGCTTTCCTGATCCATGAAGACCAGCATCTCTTCCTGCTCGTAGAGGAAGGTAAAGTCCTTCAGTTCGAGCTGCACCTGCTCAACCGTCTCGGCTGAGCGGAAACGTTCGTTCAGCTTGGTGCCATTGATCAGGTTCTTCAGTTCGACCTGGTTGTAGGCGCCGCCCTTGCCGGGCTTCACCGAATTGGCCTTAACCGCCACCCACAGCCCGCCATCATGTTCGATGACATTGCCCGGACGGATTTCGTTGCCATTGATCTTGGCCATAGGAATTCACTTTTGCGCAGGATTGTTGCCGGTCGGGCCGGTTTCGGCGCTCCCAAGACCACAATTCCGCAAAACCCGCAAGGGAAGGCACATGAACATCGATCTGGATTCAGTTCAGGGAGTGCCGAAAATTGTATTGGCCGAGAACCGAAGTGGCGTGAACTTCAGTTCATGAGCATCGGATGCGCAGACAAATGCAATTTGCAGGCCGCGCTCAACTGAATCCTACCTCAGACGGTTGGCCCGCTCTATCGCTTCCTTCTGTTGCTCGCCGGTCAGGCCTTCCAGCACGTCGTCCATATAAATGTCGGCCAGCCCCTCGCGCCGCGCCACGATATACCAGGCAGCGCCCTGAATAATGTCAGGCTCGACCCCGAGCCCCTCGACATAGAGTTTTGCCAGCCGGTTCTGCGCCGCGACATTGCCGCCCATCGCCGCCATGCGGATCCAGCCATAGCCGGCCTTCATGTCACGTTCGCCGCCCCGGCCTTCCACCAGCCAGGTGCCGAGATCAACCTGCGCAGTGTCGTAATTCTGGGCCGCCGCCAGCGACAGCCAGCGCCGCGCCTCAACTTCGTCTGCCTTGCGCCCGCCAAGTCCCGCCACATAGGCTTGCGACATGGCATATTGTGCGTCCGCAAGGCCGGCCTTCGCCGCCTTTTCATAATAGTCGATGGCCATTTTCTGGCCGTCCTCGCTATGCTCGCGGTCGAGCAGGAACTGCGCATAGTTGAACTGGGCGTTGCGATTGCCCGATTCAGCCGACGCCTTCAGCAGGTCGCGCGCCTTGTCCATGTTGGGCTTCACGGTCTTGCCGTCGAGCAGGATCAGCGCATATTGCAGCTGCGCCTCGGGCATGCCCGCGTCCGCCGCCTTGCCATACCATTCGGTCGCCGCCGCCGCATTGCGCGGCACGCCGAGACCCCGCGCGTAAATCTCCGCCGCCAACACCATCGCCGCGCCATCGCCATCCTTGGCGCGCGGCAACGCAAGGTTCAGCGCGGTGATGTAGAGCCCGCGCTGGAACGCGCCATAGGCCGAATCCGCCGGCCGGTCGCCAAACCGGTTCGGATCAACTGGCTGGCTGGCGGCAAAGGCGCTGGCCGAAAACCCGACCAGCAGCGTCAGAACGGCGGCGCGCAGTTTCAGCTTCATCTAGTCCTCAAATCTCGGTGCGGTTTCGTCAAGCCGGCGATTGGCCTCGGCGACCGCCCCGCGCGGATCAACCCCCTCGCCAAACACAGCCGCATCCAGCGCCACAAATTCCGCCCCGGTCGCAGCAGCCGCCTCGACAGAGGCCACATCGCTGCCAGCCTGCACGATGCACGGAATTTCGATCATCTCGGCCCACCATTGCGCCAGGTCGAGATTGCGCGGGTGCGCCTCCGCCTTGTTGTCGAAACCGAAACGTCCGAAGAAAATGTAGTCCGGCTGCGCCTCGCCAATGTCGAGCGCCTCGTCGCGTGTCTTGCCGCCATCGGCCCCGACAATCATCTTGCCATTGTGGCGTTTCACGGCATCGGCAATATCGTCAGCCGCCGCAATCATATGAATGCCGTCGGCGCCGATCCGCCCGGCCACCCGCGTGTCGCCCGCGACAATGATCGCCACACCCTTGGCCTGTGCATCGGACGTAATCGCCTCGCACCAGTCCTGAAACTTGTCGCCACCGGCCTCGTCGCCCACCAGGATCAACGACGACACATCGCCACCCTCAAGCGCCGCCAGCACGCGGTCAGGCGCGGCGCCCTTGTCGGCGGCGCGGGCGATCAGGACAATCCTGCAGCGGTTGGGAACAGCGGTATCGGTCATGTGGCTCTCGGTTACGCTTCGCTATGAGTGCGAATTCTGGCTGGATTCTGGCATAGCGCGCCAAACCGCCGCCACACAACGCACCCCGGGCGTTTTCATCACGCCACATATGCGATATGCGCGGGCCGAAAGCATCCGCCATGACCATCATCACCGATCCATTGTTCTATTACGCCGCCATTCCGGCCGTCATCCTTGTCGGTCTGTCCAAGGGTGGCTTTGCCGGCGGCGTCGGCTTTGTCGGCGTGCCCTTGATGGCGCTGGTCATCTCGCCGGTTCAGGCCGCCGCCATCCTGCTGCCGATCCTCTGCATCATGGACGCGGCCGCGCTGTGGACATGGCGCGGCCTGTTTGACCGCCGCCTGCTCATCGACATGGTGCCCGGCTCGCTTCTGGGCATCGCGCTCGGCTGGCTGCTCGCCGCCTCTGTCACCATAGCGATGATCCGGCTGGTCGTCGGACTGGTGGCAATCGTCTTTGTCGGCCGCTGGCTCTACCAGAAATTCCACCGCACCGGCGACACAGCAGCACAGCCCAACCGCATTCTGGCCGCCTTCTGGGGCACAGTTTCCGGCTTCACCAGCTTTGTCGCCCATGTCGGCGGCCCGCCCTATCAGATCTACGCCTTGCCGCTGCGGCTCGACCCAAAGGTGTTTTCCGGCACTACGGCGATCTTTTTCGCCATCACCAATGCGGTGAAGCTGGTGCCCTATTTTGCGCTGGGCCAGTTCGATGCCGTCAATCTGGCGACGTCTGCCGTGCTGATGCCACTTGCACCACTGGCGACACTCGCCGGCGCCTGGCTGGTCAGGCGCATGCGGCCCGACCTGTTCTACACGCTGACCTACGTCACCGTGGCGCTGATTGGCATAAAGCTGATCTATGACTCCGCAATCGACCTGATATAGCTTTTCTGCGACGCGAGGAGACGCCCCGGATGCAAAATCCCTACGAACAGGACCTGGACCGCAATCAGGCCAACCACCAGCCGCTGACGCCGATCACCTATCTTGAGCGCGCGGCAAAAACCTATCCCAATCATATCGCCATCGTGCATGGCGACACCCGCGTGACCTATATCGACTTCTGGCGGCGTTCGCTTGCGCTCGCCTCGGCGCTGTCGAAGCACGGCATTGGCAAGGGCGACACCGTTTCGGTCATGCTCTCCAACACCCCGCCAATGCTTGAAGCCCATTTTGGCGTGCCGATGGTGAAGGCCGTGCTCCACTCGCTCAACACCCGTCTCGACGCGCCGATCATTGCCTTCCAGCTCGACCATGCCGACTCAAAAGTCCTCATCGTCGACCGTGAATTTTCGCCAGTGGTGAAAGAGGCACTGAAGCTGACAAAGGTGAAGCCGCTCATCATCGATTTCGACGATCCCGAATATGCCGCCGATGCGCCCTATCCCAAGGGTGACCGGCTCGGCGATCTCGACTACGAGGCTTTTGTGGCCGAGGGCGACGAGAATTTCGACTGGCAGATGCCAGACGATGAGTGGGACGCAATCTCGCTCAACTACACGTCGGGCACCACCGGCAATCCCAAGGGCGTCGTCTACCACAATCGCGGCGCTGCCCTGATGGCCTACACCAACACAATCCACGCCGGCATGGGCAAGCACGCCGTCTATCTCTGGACGCTGCCGATGTTCCACTGCAACGGCTGGTGTTTTCCCTGGACGCTCGCCGTCCAGGCCGGCACGCATGTCTGTCTGCGCTGGGTCCGCGCCAAGGCCATGTATGACGCCATCGCCGACCACGGTGTCACCCATCTGTGCGGTGCCCCAATCGTGATGTCGACGCTCATCAACGCCGCTGACGGCGACAAGCGTGAGTTTGCGCAGACCGTCACCTTCAACACCGCCGCCGCCCCACCGCCCGAAGCCGTATTGTCCGGCATGGCCGACGCCGGCTTTGCCGTCACCCACCTTTATGGCCTGACCGAAACCTACGGCCCGGCCGTCGTCAACGAATGGCATGACGACTGGAACGATCTCGACAAGCCGGCCCGTACCGCCAAGAAGGCGCGTCAGGGCGTGCGCTACGCCGCGCTTGAGGGCCTGTCGGTGCGCGACCCCGAGACCATGCTGGAAACCCCGCATGACGGCGAAACCATCGGCGAGGTCATGTTCCGCGGCAACATCGTCATGAAAGGTTATCTGAAGAACCGCGCCGCCTCCGACGAGGCCTTTGCCGGCGGCTGGTTCCATTCCGGCGACCTCGGCGTCATGCACCCCGACGGCTACATCCAGCTCAAGGACCGCTCCAAGGACATCATCATCTCCGGCGGCGAGAACATTTCCTCCATCGAGGTAGAGGACGCGCTCTATAAACACCCGGCAGTGGCCGCATCCGCCGTTGTCGCGCGCCCCGACGACAAATGGGGCGAGGTGCCCATCGCCTATGTCGAACTGAAGCCCGGAAAAACCGCCACCGAAGCCGAAATACTCGATCATTGCCGTTCGCTGCTCGCCCGCTTCAAAGTCCCAAAATCCGTAATATTTGCGGAGATTCCAAAGACTTCAACAGGCAAGATCCAGAAGTTCAAGCTCAGGGATATGGCAAAGGGCAAGTAAACCAAAATGGTAAAAATCACCCGGTTAACCGGCTGTTAGCCATTTCGGTTCATTCTGTGCCCATCCAGTCTTCTGGATTCATACCGGGTGGTTGGAGCCACTCTGTTTGACGCCTCCCTGTAAACTCTCGAGAGCCGCTTCCCAGCGGCTCTTTTTTTGCGCTCCTATCCACCACCGCGTTAACCCTTTGTTAAACATATTCTTGCGCTTCTTGGGACAAGCGCGCATCTTTGCCGCCGATGTCCCAGAGAGGCTGACATCGGCTGTGCTCATCGGTATTGAGCATTGAGTTGCGTGAGAGTCCGGGGATTACCGATGGCGGATATTGGCGCCGATGGCGTAAATACAATCAAACTGGCGGAACGCCGCGTGTTCTCGCCGTCCTTCAAGCCACTCTATAATGAAGGCATGGGGCTGGTCGAAAAGGCCGCCGAATATCTTGATGGCGCAGGCCGCAAGGACGCCAAGCTGCTGTCGCGGACAGCAGCCACACTTTACGCTGCCGAGTCGATGCGCTTGACCACGCGCCTGATGCAGGTCGCCTCCTGGCTGCTGCTCCAGCGCGCTGCCAATTCCGGAGAGATGACCCGCGACCAGGTTAAATCTGAAAAAACCAAGGTCCGCCTCGACACCGCTTCTGCCCGCCACGATGCGCCGGGCTGGAACGAACTGCCGGAGGCGTTCCTGGCGCTGGTCGAGCACTCATTGCGCCTGCAAGGGTTGGTCTGCCGCATGGATGCGGAGCTCTACGGCAATGCATCCAAATCCGCTCCCGCCGCGTCGCGTGCGTCAAATCCGGTCAATGACCAGATCAGCCTGCTGCGCACCGCATTTGGCCACGGCTAAAAGCACCGCGCGCCCACTTGAACCTGAAAGGGTCTAGGTCGTAGTGACAAATTAACGCTTGGCTGCGTTGGCGACCAAAATTGGTCGTGAACAGGAGAAGAGCGCAAGGCGGTGTTGACCACCGTCGAGCATTTTCAACGCATTCACGGACGATTTTGGTCCAACCCCGAAGGGGCCGCGCGCAAATCCATCATTCCGGCGTCGCTCGTCGTCGAATATGCGCTGCATGTCCGTCCTCCTCGCTCCTGGGACTGACGGATTTTCGCTGCGGCGCAGACAAACGTTAATTCGTCACTACGACCTAAATCTACCCGGCGAACATTTCCCGCCACGGCAGCGACAGCAGCGCCGACAGCACCACCAGCGCCAGCGTGATCTGGCGATAGCGCGCATCGCTTGTGCGCCCGTAGAACGCCCACCCGGTCAGGATACCGGCGAAATACGGGGCCGAAAGCACCACGCCCAGCATCATGGCTTCCTGCGTGAACAGGTCCGACCAATAGAGGTTGAGGATCGTGATAAAGGTCGCCAGAAAGAACAGTGTCATCAGGTTCGCCCGGATGATCGCGGCAGGCAGCGGCGACGCCAGCCAGTAGACCAGCACCGGCGGCCCGGGAATCTGCGCAACGCCGGACAGCACCCCGGCTACCGTGCCCACCCCGAGTGACTTCGGCAGCGTGCGCTCGCCATGATAACGCCAGCCGCGCCACAGCGCTGCCGCACACAAGAGGATCGCCGCGGCAATGAACAGGCGCAGCGGCAGTTCCGGCGCATGTGACAGGATCCAGACGCCCAGCGGCACCGAAATGGCCATGCCGCCAAGGATCGGTAGCACCTCGCGCCAGGCCGCAATCCGCAACGCGGGTATCGTCACCGGCAGGGCCGGCAGCAGGTCGATGAAAACGATAATGATGACCGCGGCCTTCGGCCCATAGAGCGCGCCGGCAATCGGCGCGACAATCATGCCGGTGCCAAATCCGGCCAGCCCGCGCGCCACGCCCGCAACAAACACGGTCAGGCCGAGCAATATGAATGCGGTGTCGATGATCGGCATCGTCATAACTGTCGTTTGTCCCGGCAAATTCCCCTGCCTGGCTGTAGAGCCTTTCCGGCCATCGCGCGCAACGCCAGGCGGCAACAGGATGCTGGTCCAGTTTTCGTTTCTGGTTTGTTCACAATTTACTGGCCAGCTAGGCCCATCCGCCATAAGGATTCTCACATGGGCAGCACGATTCGAATTGTCGGCATTGATCCGGGCCTGCGCCGCACCGGCTGGGGCGTCGTGGAAAGCCAGGGCAATGCGCTGCGCTTCATCGCTGCCGGCACCATCAAATCCGACGACAAGGCCGACCTCGCCTATCGTCTGTGCCAGATCCATGCCGGCCTGACCGAAATGCTGGCAGTCTTCACGCCGGACGAAGCCGCCGTCGAGGCTACTTTCGTCAACAAGGACGCCACGGCGACGCTGAAACTTGGCCAGGCGCGCGGCGTCGCCATGCTGGTGCCGGCCCTTGCCGGGCTCTCTGTCGCCGAATACGCGCCCAACGCTGTCAAGAAGGCGGTCATCGGCGTCGGCCATGGCGACAAGGCGCAGATTGCGCTTATGGTGAAAGTGCTGCTGCCGAAATCGACTTATGACAGCGAACACGCAGCCGACGCGCTCGCCATCGCCATCTGCCACGCCCACCACCGCCAGAGCATCACCGGGCGGCTGGCTGTGCTGGCGGGGTGAGGCGCCGGTTCGCCAAAGGCGAACTTGTCATGCCAGTGGCATGACAAGGAGCGTCGAACGGGCGGGGCTGCCGCAGGCAGCAGGGTCCCTCCCCGGGGAAACGGTTCATACAGTGCTCGACGCCCCCTCCACCACAAAGTGGTTCCACCCCCCCGCTTCGCAAGGGAGGATATTACGTTGCGGACGGCCTCGACCTTGATCCTCCCCTGGATACGGGGGTCCGAAGGACGGGCGAGACCCATGGCTCACCCCGGCAGGGGACCACGTAGTGGTGGAGGGGGCAACGTTTCCGCCGTCATCCTCGGCCTTGTGCCGAGGATCTACCAGCTGGACAGTCGCGGGGCGCAAGGCCTCCATCACATCTTGAAACGCGGCAGATTCTCGGGACAAGCCCGAGAATGACGGCTTTGCAGGAGACCCCGCAAAAATATTTCGCTATTTCTTTCCCCCTCCCCGAAACCTCCCCCAAAATGTCTCCACCACAAACGGAGGCACGCATGGCAAGGGAGGGCAAAAACGACAGCAGAATGCAGATGCTTCACCGCATCGTCGCCATGCTGTTTGCGCTCTCCGCCCTTGCCGAACGCGCTGCCAACCGCTCACGCCCGGTGCGCCGCGCGCTGTGCTGGATACTCGGCCTCGTCATTTCGCCTGTCCGCGACATGATCTCCGAAACCGGGATCGAACTCGGCTTTGACATCGTCTTTTCCGACATTGACCTGATGCACTCCGACGACAGCGCCGAAGACCTGATGCGCATTTCTTCAGCCTTGAGCGAACTTGGCCGGGCACTGTCTTTCCTCGTCGCCCACATCGGGCAATTGGACATCGCCGACCGTGAAGCAGCGCTTCAAAATATCGTGCGCCACGTCAGGTGTTGCCTCGCAGTTGCCGTGCCTGTCTTCAACCTCCCAGCCGCCCGCACGCCCGCTCCCGACACGTCCTGACCACTCTCTTGTTCTTGACTTGTTCTCGTTTCGCCGATATGTAATACCGGTGAGGTATTACCATGCGCGTAACTAGCAAAGGCCAGGTGACGATTCCGCTGAACATTCGGCGCGGCCTTGGCATCAAGCCCGGAAGCGAGGTCGAATTCATGCTTCGCGACGATGAGGCGGTTTTGCGTCCTGCGGCTTCAAACTGCGAGACAAACGAGCGCGAAGTCGCCGAATTCATGGCTCACATCCGCAAGCACCGCGGCGTCATGGATCTTGGCGGCCTGACAACAGACGAGTTCATGTCGCTGTTGCGGGATTGAATCGATGACTGCAACCTTGGTTGACACAAATGTGTGGGTCGATTTGTTCAACCTGCGCTCCGAATGGAGGCCCTGGTGCGACCGTCAAATCGAAATCGCCAAACGCGCCGGGCCGGTTGTCATCAACCCGATCATCTATGCCGAACTGGCAGCTGGTTTTCCGACGGAAGGCGCACTTGCAGAGACATTTGATCCGGGGACGATGTTCCGCGAAGACTTGCCGTGGAACGCCGCATTTCTCGCAGGCAAAGCCTATTTGAGCTATCGCCGCAGCGGTGGAGAGAAGCGATCTCCTTTGCCCGATTTCTACATCGGCGCCCACGCAGTCGCGATGGGCTATCGCCTTTTGACGCGCGACATGAGCCGCTACCGCACCTACTTCCCGCTGCTTCAGATCATCTCTCCGGAAACCCATCCATGATCGGCAAACTCAAGGGCATTGTTGACGAGATCGACGAGGACCACTGCGTCATCGACGTGCAAGGCGTCGGCTATGTCGCCTACTGCTCGTCGCGCACTTTGGCCGCCCTGCCCCCGGCTGGCGAGGCTGTCACGCTGTTTATCGAGACCTATGTGCGCGAAGACCTGATCCGGCTCTACGGTTTCGGCTCGGCGCTCGAGCGCGAGTGGTTCCGACTGCTGCTCGAAAACGTCCAGGGCGTTGGCGCAAAGGTTGCGCTCGCTATCCTGTCCACCCTGTCGCCTGCCGAACTCGCCAACGCGATTGCGCTGAAAGACATCGCCATGGTGTCGCGCGCACCGGGCGTCGGCAAGAAGGTCGCCGAGCGCATCGTCATCGAATTGAAGAACAAGACGCCGGCCTTCGCTTCGTCGGGTGCGCTCAACATCGAACTGAAGCAGGACATTGGTTCTGGCGCGGCCCCTGCCCCGGTGGCTGACGCAGTCTCCGCGCTGGTCAATCTCGGTTACTCGCGCGACATGGCCGCCAACGCCATTGCAGCCGCTCTCAAATCCGCCGGCGACGGCGCAGATTCTGCCAAGCTGATCCGCCTCGGCCTGAAGGAGCTGGCGCGGTGATACCAGTCGTCCAGCCATCATCTGCCATCTTGATGGCACCTTGCGCTCAGCCTATATTTCTCCCTTCAGGAGAAGAACATGGCTGAACCGCAATTGTCCGTCCGCAGCGCCCGTGCGCGGGATCTGGCCCATCGGCTTGCGCGCCGGGAAAATCGTTCGATCGCCGACATCGTCGAGCGCGCCCTTGAGGCATATGAGGTTCGCGAAGCGGGGCGTGAACCCGCTCAATCCTTCTACAAGCGGCTCGCGGAGGATTTCGGCGCAGATATCGACCTTGAAGATCTGATACGGGAACGCCGGTCTCCACACAGGGGCATTGACCTGTGATCTTCCTCGACACCAACGTCATTTCGGAGACGATGAAGCGGTCACCCGACGAGGCTGTGCTTGCCTGGCTGGTGCGCCACGACGCCGAGATCGCACTCTCCACGGTCGTCATCGGAGAGATCGCCTACGGCATCGCCAGGATCAGGCCGGATGAAAGGGCAAAGCGACTCGACGACGGATTGCTCGAATGGCGAAAGCGTTTCGCGCACCGCGTCTTTGGCCTCACCGAACAGGCAGCTCTTGCATATGGGGACATTATGGCCAGCGCCGCTGGGCAGGGACGGGCAATGTCAGCGCCAGACGGTATGATCGCCGCCATCGCGCAGATCAACGGTGGTCGCCTTGCGACCCGCAACAGTTCGGATTTCCAGACGACAGGTCTGGACCTGATATCGCCGTGGGAGTTTTGAGATGACCACCGCCCCTCGCCCCATCGCGCCTGAGAGGCGCGACATGGCCCCCAACATCATTGCAGCCGCTCTCAAATCCGCCGGCGACGGCGCCGATTCTGCCAAGCTGATCCGCCTCGGCATGAAGGGGCTGGCGCGGTGATTCCTTGCAGTAAAAGCAATTCCTTACTAGAATTAATGGGTAAGGAGACTGAGACATGGGAATGATCGGCAGCGTCACGTCGAAGGGCCAGACCACAATCCCCAAAGAGGTTCGGGACCAGCTTGGACTGGATCAGGGCACCCGCATCGAATGGACAGTCGAAGACGGCAGGGCGATCGTCAGGCCACGTAAGCTGCGCGCCATCGACCTCGCAGGCATCCTGCATCGGCCAGGCATGAAGTCGATGCCAATTGAAGACATGGACCAGGCAATGATGGATGCTGTCGCCGAAGACGACGAGCGCATCATGCGTGAATGGCGAGAGGGCATCGATTGATCGGCGTCGACACAAACGTTCTTGTCAGGTTTCTGACCGCCGATGAACCGGGCCAGCATCAGCAGGCGGTGTCATTTTTTGGAAGCCGGACGCCGGAAAGCCCGGCCTTTATCAGTGCTGTCACCTTGGTCGAGACAATCTGGGTTCTCCGCCGGGCATATCGACTGGAACCGGCGGAAATCATGGATAGTCTTGGCCTGTTTCTCGACTCTGACGACTTCGTTGTCGAATGCAGGCACTCACTTGAGCTCGTCCGCAAGGGTGCAGGCACAATGAACCAGTTGAACGATTTCATTGTTGCCGAACTTGGTGAGAGAGCAGGCTGCGCGGCCACGATGACGCTCGACAGGCGCGCCGCCCGCGCCGTCCCCTCCATGGAATTGCTCGCGTGACCACCGCTCCCCGCCTCATCTCGTCAGAAAAGCGCGGCGAAGACGCCGACCAGTCGCTACGCCCGCAAACGCTGGACGACTTTGTCGGTCAGCAGGCGGCGCGCGCCAATCTGAAGGTCTTCATCGAGGCCGCCAAGGGCCGCAACGAGGCGCTTGACCATGTTCTGTTTGTTGGGCCGCCGGGGCTCGGCAAGACCACGCTGGCGCAGATCATGGCGCGTGAAATGGGCGTCAACTTCCGCTCCACTTCCGGCCCGGTCATCGCCAAGGCGGGAGACCTCGCCGCACTCCTGACCAATCTCGAAGACCGCGACGTCCTGTTCATCGACGAGATCCACCGGCTCAACCCGGCGGTCGAAGAAATCCTCTATCCGGCGATGGAGGACTATCAGCTCGACCTGATCATCGGCGAAGGTCCCGCCGCGCGTTCGGTCAAGATCGACCTTGCCCGCTTCACGCTGGTCGCCGCCACCACCCGCGCCGGGCTCATCACCAATCCGCTGCGCGACCGGTTCGGCATTCCGGTGCGGCTGAATTTTTACGAAGTCCACGAACTCGAAGCCATCGTCCGCCGCGGCGCGCGCATTCTCGGCATGCCGCTCGGCGACGACGGTGCGGTCGAGATCGCCCGTCGCGCTCGCGGGACGCCACGCATCGCCGGCCGCCTGCTGCGCCGGGTACGCGACTTCGCCTCGGTCGCCGGCGCCGAGCTGGTTGACCGCACGGTTGCAGACAAGGCGCTGTCGCGGCTGGAAGTTGACGCGCTTGGCCTCGACCAGCTCGACCGGCGTTACCTGACGATGATCGCCAACAATTTTGCCGGCGGCCCGGTCGGCGTCGAGACCATCGCGGCAGCCCTGTCGGAGCCGCGCGACGCCATCGAGGACATCATCGAACCCTATCTCATCCAGCAGGGGTTTGTCGCCCGCACCCCGCGCGGCCGCGTGCTCACGGCGAATGCCTGGCGGCACCTTGGCCTCAACGCACCCGCCGACGTCGCCCAGCAGCAGATCAACCTGTTTCAGGAGGAGTGAGCCCACTACTGCCTGTGCGCGCGGGGCGGCAGCGCGCGGATCATGTTGATCACATCCGGTTCGGCCGGCCTGTTCTCGAACTCTTCGACCACCCCGAACGCGCCGCCATAGCCCCACATCGACCAGTCGAAGCCATATCGTTCGGCAAGCGTGATCGCATCGCGATAGAACGCCGCGCGCCAGACCGCTGGCACAATGTGATCCGTGCCGTATTCCTGCCGGATAATGCCAAACTCGCCGAGCAGGATGTCGTCGCGCTTGACACCATGCCGGTCGGCCCATGCTGAGACCGCCTCGAACGGCTTGGATATCTCGGCCTGCATCTTTTCGGGTGTATCGATCTCGGCCAGCAGCTTGTCGAACAGCGCGACCTTGCCGCTCGACGAATTCGCCTCGATGCGCTCGCGTATTTCGGCCACGGTCTTGTCCAGCTCAGCCTTCGGCACCTGGCCGAGCGGATAGGGCAGACCCCACACCTGCGAGATCATGTCGTCGATCCATGTCGCCCCCTGCGAAGTGATGAGATAAGGCGCGTAGGAATGGAACGACCAGATGATGTTGTCATCAGGCACGATTGACGGATCAATCGCCGTCAGGCCATCCGCACCTCCCCAACAACTGCCGGACAGCACCACTGTCTGCCGCGTCGCCGACGACCGCACGGCCGCAAACAGCCGCAGCATCCGGTCCTCCCAGGCTTTTTGTTCGCTCCCCTCGCAGCCAATCACCGGCTCGTTCATCGGTTCAATCGCAACCATAGCCGGATTGAAGGCCGACATCGCCCGCGATACGTCGCGCACTGCCTGCAAATAATTGTCAAACAGGCCGGCGTCTTCCATCACCTGGCTCATGCCGATCTTGCGGTTCGGCCCTGCCGGGATCAGGTGCATGTCCACAATGGCTTTGAGGCCGCTGGCATTGACCAGCCGCACCGAGTCCGCCAGCGACGCAATAAGCCTGACACGCAGCGCAGCACTCTTTTCGGACAGGAAGACTGAAGGATCGACCGGGATGCGCACGAAATCAAACCCGGCCTCTTTCAGCCGTACCAGCCCCGCTTCATCGAGTGATTTGCGCCATTCGGGAAACGGCAGCATCACGTCAGCGTCGTCCCAGCGGCTTTCGTCCGGCCAACTCACCCATTGATCGAGATTGATCCCGCGCCCGGCCTCGAAGGTCGCGGCTTGGGCCGGCGCGAGGCCAGCGCACAGCAGCGCGGTCAGAGCAGCGTTCTTGAAGATGCGGCGCGGACGTGCCATCGGATCGTTTCCCAGGCTGGAGTGTTTACCTGCCAGCCGCGCGCAGGAAAGGAAAGCCCTATGACCGGTCATAGTGAACAGACAGGCGAACCGGCAATCCCGCTTTCGGGCGTTCTCACCCGGTCCGGCCACCGCCATGTCGTGCGTGTCTACTATGCCGACACCGACTTTTCGGGCGTTGTCTACCATGCGCGCTATCTGGAATTTTTTGAGCGCGGGCGGTCAGATTTCCTGCGCCTCGCAGGCGTCCACCACACCGAGCTGGCTGACGGCAAGCATGGCGAGAAGCTCGTCTGGGTCGTGCGCCGCATGGAGATTGACTTCAAAAACCCCGCGCGCATCGACGATGTTCTGACCATCGACACCACCACCGAGCGCGTATCCGGCGCCCGCATCTTCATGGCCCAGACGCTGTCGCGCAACGGCGAGACCCTGGTTCAGGCCAAGGTGGAGGCGGCGATCATTTCCGAGTCGGGCCGGCCGCGCCGCTTTCCCAAGGAATGGGCGGCGGCGTTCCTGCCTGCAGAAGCACAGGAACAGATAGCCTGATCCAGGCAGGCCTGATCTTTCTCTGGCCATATTGCAGTGCAACAAGCAGGCGCAGCCGGAATGCTTACTGATCGTTAACCATAACGTCCCAATAAGTGTATCCGGGAACCCGCCTGCACCGGCGAACGCCTTCCTTTAACCAAATTTGCCACCGAAAGGGCAGCATCCGCTCCGTTTCGGTCAGGCATTTTCAGGTCGGGGTCGCGCGCTCTGGGCCGGCTGGGCAAGTTTTTGGGACAATGCGCGAGGCTAGCCGCTGCAAGGCCCGCTTCTTGGGACGATTGATTTAATGGAAACCTTACCTCTTGAGGCCGTGACACACGACACGTCGATCTGGGGCCTGTTCTGGCAGGCCGGCTGGGTCGTCAAGCTTGTGATGATCGGCCTGCTCGCCGCGTCCGTCTGGACCTGGGCGATCATCATCGACAAGCTCATTTCCTATGCGCGCATGCGATCGGCGCTCAACAGCTTTGAGCAGGTGTTCTGGTCAGGACAATCGCTGGAGGATCTCTACCGCACCCTGTCGGAGCGCAAGACCACCGGCATGAGTGCGATCTTTGTCGCCGCCATGCGTGAGTGGAAGAAGAGCTTTGAGAAGGGCGCGCGCTCCCCACTTGGCCTCCAGAACCGCATCGACAAGGCGATGGACCTTGCGCTGACCCGTGAAATGGAGCGCCTCGAAGGCCGTCTAGGCTTCCTGGCAACCATCGGCTCGGCAGCGCCCTTCATCGGCCTGTTCGGCACGGTCGTCGGCATCATGACCTCGTTTCAGGCCATCGCCGGTTCAAAATCGACCAGTCTTGCAGTTGTCGCACCGGGTATCGCCGAGGCGCTGCTGGCGACGGCCATTGGCCTGCTCGCGGCTATTCCCGCCGTCATCGCTTACAACAAGCTGTCGTCCGACGCGGGCAAGCTCGGCCTGCGCATGGAAGGCTTCGCCGATGAATTCTCCGCCATACTCTCGCGACAGATCGACGAGAAAGTGGCCCAGAAGGCGGCATAGGAGCAGCTCATGGGTATGTCAGTTGGATCAGGCGGAGGCGGACGTGGTGGCCGCGGTCACCGCCGGCGTGGCCGCCACCACGGCGTGATTGCTGAAATCAACGTCACGCCATTTGTCGACGTCATGCTGGTTCTGCTCATCATCTTCATGGTCGCAGCACCGCTCCTGACAGTTGGCGTGCCTATCGACCTGCCTGAAACGCAGGCCAAGCCGATGAACGCTGAAACGCAGCCGATTACGATCTCGGTCAACAAAGACGGCGTTATCTACCTTCAGGAAACCGAAATCCCGATTGACGAGGTCGTTCCTAAACTGACCGCCATCGCCAAAACCGGCTACGAAGAGCGCATCTATGTGCGCGGCGACACTGCCGCCGCTTACGGCACTGTCATGAAAGTGATGGCGCGGGTTTCGTCGGCCGGCTTCCGCAATCTCGGCCTCATCACCTTGCAGGAACAGGACCAGTAGTCAGCCATGAAGGCAGGCTTCTCCACATCACTCGTTCTTCACGCCCTCGTCCTTGGCTTCGGCCTCGTGACGCTGACGGCGCCGAAGCCGCATGAGGTGGGCGATGTCATGGCGCTGCCGGTCGACATTGTGCCGATTGAATCGCTGACCGAGTTGCAGCAAGGCGACAAGACGGTGAAGGAAAAGGCCGAAAAGCCCGCACCCAAGCCGACCAAGCGTCAGGACCCGGTTGCTGACGCCAAGAATGCCGGCGAGAATGACATCGATCTGAATGACGTGCCGCGGCCAGAACCCAAGCCGCAAAAGGTCGAGACCGCCAGCGCGCCTAAGGCTGAACCCGCACCAAAACCTGATCCGGTTCCGGCCGAGGTGAAGCCAGAGCCGAAACCCGAGCCAAAAGTTGCGGAAGCCAAGCCCGAACCAAAGCCTGAGCCCAAGCCTGTAGAAGCCAAGCCCGAGCCGAAGCCGGAGCCCAAGCCCGACCCGATTGCCGAGGCGATCAACGCCGAAGCGCAGCCGACCGAGCAGCTTGAGTTCCCCGACGAATTGCCAAAGCCACAGGCGCGCCCTCAGCGCGAGCAGCAGGTCGCCAAGGCGGAGACCAAGCCGGAAACAAAGTCCGAGCAGACCAAGTCGGCCGAAACGCCAAAGAAGACAGAAAAGACTGCCAAGGCCCCGAAAGAGCAGGATCTCGAATCGCTGCTCGATGAGACCAAGGCGTTGCTCGACAAGCAAAAGCCGGCCGGCGGCGGGGCCAAGCGTTCCGAACGGCAGGCAGCCCTCGGCAATGACCGTCCGGCAACCGGCGCAAAGCTGTCTGTGTCCGAGATGGATGCACTGCGCCAGCGTCTCGCCGGCTGCTGGTCAATCCCCGCCGGCGTCGATGACGCCGAACTGCTGAAAGTCTCGGTGCGTTTCCGGCTCGACCGTTCCGGCGAGCTCGAAGCGCGTCCGGAAATCATCAAGGGCGGCGGCTCGTCCGGGCCTGCACGCACCGCGGCTGAATCCGCCGTGCGCGCCGTGTCCAAATGCGCGCCGTTCAACCTGCCTGCAGACAAATATGATACATGGTCCGAAGTCGTCGTGAACTTCGACCCTACCGACATGTTCTGAGCAAACTTCGAAAGAAAGTGCCCATGAAACGAATGATCCGCTCCCTGCTTGTTGCCACCGCCATGGCTGCGGCCGCCATCCCGATGTTTGCCCAGCAAGCCAGTGCGCAGCTTGTCGTTGACGTCAACAAAGGCGTCGTCGAGCCATTGCCGATCGCCATCACCGACTTCATTTCGGGCGACGAACTTGGCCAGGAAATCAGCCAGATCGTTTCCGCCGACCTGCAGCGATCTGGCCTGTTTGCGCCAATCGACAAGGGCGCGTTCATTGAAAAGATTTCGAACCCTGACGCAGCCCCGCGATTTGAAGACTGGAAGGTCATCAACGCACAGGCGCTGGTCACCGGCCGCGTCAGCCAGGAAGGCGACGGCCGCATTCGCGCCGAGTTCCGCCTTTGGGACACGTTTTCCGGCCAGCAGCTGACCGGCGAGCAGTTTTTTGCCGCGCGCACCGACCGCCGCCGCGTTGCTCACATCATCGCCGACGCCATCTATGAGCGCCTCACCGGTGAAAAGGGCTATTTCGACACCCGCATCGTCTACATCGACGAATCCGGCCCGCGCAACAACCGCAAAAAGCGTCTGGCAATCATGGATCAGGACGGCGCCAACATGCGCAACCTGTCTGATGGCCGCGTTATCGAACTGTCGCCACGGTTTTCGCCGAACCGCCAGGAAATCACCTACATGTCCTATGAGGGTGACCGTCCGCGCGTCTTCCTGTTGCAGATCGAGACCGGCCAGCGCGAGGATGTCGGCGCCTTCCCCGGCATGACCTTTGCGCCGCGCTTCTCGCCCGATGGCCAGCGTGTCATCATGAGCTTGCTGCGCGACGACGGCAATTCCAACATCTACGCCGTGGATCTACGATCCAAGCAGACCACCCGTCTCACCACGTCAAACGCCATCGACACCTCGCCATCCTACTCGCCGGACGGATCTCAGGTCGTATTCACATCCGACCGCGCCGGCCGTGAACAGCTCTACGTCATGGGTGCCGACGGTTCGGGCCAGAATCGCATCTCGTTCGGCGACGGCAAATACTCGACCCCGGTCTGGTCGCCGCGCGGCGATCTGATCGCCTTCACAAAGCAAAGCGGCGGCGAATTCCAGATCGGTGTCATGCGCCCCGACGGTTCGGGCGAACGCATCCTGTCATCGGGCAATCTGCAGGAAGGCCCGACCTGGGCTCCGAACGGCCGCGTCATCATGTTCCAGCGTCAAGCCGGAGGTTCGGGCGGACCAAAGCTCTACTCGATTGATCTGACCGGCCGGAATGAACAGGCGATCCCGACGCCAAACTTCGGATCCGACCCGGCCTGGTCACCACTCAGGCAGTGACCGGGTTCACAGACGGGGAAAAAACTAGGCGCGACAGTCAATTTGTCGCGCCTTTTTCGTCGAATGCCGCCATCTTGCCCCAATTAGGCCACCTCGACGCAGGATTTGGAGCCCAGAGCAGTTTACGTGAACGCGGCGCCGGGGGACCCTGCACCAAATTCAGGTGAGCCACACTTTGTTAACCACGATCCTTGAAGGGCGGTTAACTCAGACGTGGTTACTACAGCTTGAACGACATCAATCAAATGCGAAGGAGTTGCGCCGATGCGCCGTATCGCAGCAATGACACGTAATCCCGCCATGATCGCGCTGGTCGCAGCTCTGGCAATCACCGGGTGCGCCTCGAAAAAGGCTCCCAACAACGCAGGCGACCTTGGCCTCAACGCTAACGGTAACAACGCCGCTCCCGGCTCGTCACAGGATTTTACCCTGAACGTCGGCGACCGTATCTTGTTTGATACCGACTCATCGATGATCCGCGCAGACGCGCAGCAGACGCTGGCCAAGCAGGCGCAGTGGCTGAACCAGTATCGCAACTACAAGATCACCATTGAAGGCCATGCCGACGAACGCGGCACCCGCGAATACAACATTGCGCTGGGTGCCCGCCGCGCCGCTGCTGCCCGCGACTATCTGGTCGGTCAGGGTGTCCAGTCAAACCGCTTGCGCACGATCTCCTACGGCAAAGAGCGCCCGGTGGCGCTGTGCGACGATGGCTCCTGCCAGACGCAGAACCGTCGCGCAGTCACCGTTCTCGGCGGTCAGGGCAGCTAGGTCGTAGTGACGGATAGACGCTGCGGCACAGCCAACAACTGGTTCGTCAATACGACCCGGCTGTCGCTCAAATTGCAACACAGGGCAAAAATTCATCAAAGCGGCCTCCCCGGGCCGCTTTTCGCTTGTTTGGAGACGGTCTAAACAAAATTTGGCCGAACTCTCGGCGAGAAATAGGCCAATCGAATTTTCCAGCCGCCTCAATGCCCGAAGCTGCGGCGCAATTGTCTACGGTGAATTGTCCATGAAACTGCATTCCCTTCTGCTTGGCGCTGTTGCCCTGCCCCTGCTCGCCATAACCCCGTCGCAGGCGCGCGAGGCGTCGCCGGCCACCAATCTCGACCTGCCAGCCATCTCGTCATCGCCCATGCTCCAGATCATGCCTGACATGGCTGGCCGCGACACTGGCGGCTATGTCCAGCTGACGCAGGCGTCTGACCCACGCGTTGTTGGTCTTGAAGAGCAGGTTCGCCAGTTGAACGGCCGCATCGAGGAAATGAATTTCCAGATCCTTCAGATCCAGGAACAGATGCGCAAGATGCAAGAAGACGTCGACTTCCGGCTGCAGGACATGGAGCAGAAGCGTGGCGATGCCGGATCATCGGAGCCCACCCGCAAGGCTGAAGCGCAGCTTCCAGCGGCCACCCAGACTGCAAATGCCGACGCAGACATGCGCCCCGCAACAGCTCCCGCAGAGAAGCCGCTCGGCACGATCGTGTTTGACGAGTCCGGCAACGTAAAAGGCGGCACAATGGACCCGTCCGCAACAGTCGGAACTGACCCGGCGGGGGCAGAAGACGCCGGCACCGACGACCAGAAGGTTGCGGCGCTGCCGGCAAGCGACAATCCGGGTGAACTCTACCGTGACTCTTACGAATATGTGTTGTCGGGCGACTACGGCACAGCTGAAGCTGGCTTCCGCCGTCACATCGAGCGCTATCCGGCTGACCCGCAGACCGCTGACGCCCGCTACTGGCTCGGTGAAGCCCTGCTGGGCCAGCAGCGCTACCGCGACGCTGCTGAAGTGTTTGTCGAAGCCAACCGCGAATTCCCCGACACGCGCAAATCACCCGACATGCTCTTGAAGCTCGGCGTATCGCTGTCGGCGCTGAACCAGCGCGAAGTTGCCTGCGCAACCTTTTCAAAGATCGGCCAGCGCTATCCCAAGGCTTCGGGTTCGTTGAAGGAGCGCGTCAAACAAGAGCGTGCCCTCGCAGGTTGCTGAACCGGCAGTCGCAGCCACTCGACCAGGCCTGGCAGGGCCTCGATTTTCCGTCTGACACGACACTCATTGCCGCTGTTTCCGGCGGCAGCGATTCACTGGCGCTGCTGGTGTCGCTTCGCGATCATCTCGCCTTGAACCGCCCGGACGTCCAGCTGATCGCCGCAACCATCGACCATGGTCTGCGGACGCAGTCGGCAATCGAAGCCGCCGCCGTCTCCACTGTTTGCACCGCCCGCGGCATCCAGCACATCACCCGGCGCTGGCAGGGCGACAAGCCTTCGACCGGCATTGCAGAAGCAGCGCGTGCTGCGCGCTACCGGCTGCTCGGCGAGATCGCCAGTGAATTTGGCGCATCAGCCATCCTGACCGGACACACCGCCGACGACCAGGCCGAAACAATCGCGATGCGGCGTGCGCGCGGCGCCGGCCGCGGTCTCGCGGGCATGGCGCCGGTTTCGCTACTCGATGGCAGTTGCTGGCTGCTGCGTCCGCTGCTTGGCATCCGCCGCACAACGCTACGCCAGTTCCTGAGCTACAAGCAGATCGGCTGGATCGAAGACCCGACCAATGAAGACAACAGATATGAGCGGCCCCGCATCCGCCGCGAACTGGCCAGCGCAGGCATCGGTGACTTGCTGGCTCTTGGAACTGACGCCGCCCGCGAGCGCGAGCTGCTTGGTATCCGGGCAGCTGCGATCATCGAGGAGGCCGCATCCCGCCCTGCCCCGGGTCTGATCTGGATCAATGCCAGCCTGTCACGACATGACGACCGCAACGCCGCGCTCTACGCAATGCGCATTCTGCTTGCTGTCGCCGGCGGCCGCCAGCATCTGCCCGGGGAGGAAACCACCAGAGCGCTTCTCGACACGCTTTCCCGAAGCACCATCAATTGGCGCGGCACGCTGTCGCGGTCAGTGATTGACCGCCGCAAGGATTCGATCTTCCTCTACCGCGAAAACCGCAACCTGCCGCAGGCCATTCTGTCCGGTGATAGACTGGTCTGGGATGGCCGTTACCGGATCGAATGCAGCCTTGCCCGGCAGGAAAGAATGCTGGTCACACTTGGCTCCCAACAAGCCGATCCACTGCCGCACCCCTCAATTCCCCCTTCTGTTCTCCGCGCCGCCCAAAGTGCGGAACCGGGCATTCAGAGCCAGAACGGCAATGCGCTTGCATTGGACGGCACATGCCCGGGAATACGGGCCCGCCCGGTGGCCGCACCTTGGGCAGCGCTGCTCCCGTCTTTTGATTTCGCACCGGCACGCGCGGTCGCAAATCTGATCGGCGCGCAAATTCCATTGGATTCGCCTTACCAGCGCCACAGTGAGGGCCACGACTTAACCCAATCGTAGGAGCAAGCTTGGCAAGGTAGCTTTGCCTACCTATCTTAGCGCAAACGTAAGGAACGGCGCCGTCCTCTCTCGGCGTCAGCGGGACCCGAGATGAATCCGAATTATCGAAATCTTGCGCTGTGGGCGATCATCGCCGTGCTTCTCATTGCGCTGTTCAATCTGTTCCAGACGCCGCAGCAGCGTGGCGCGACCACAGAAATCGCCTATTCCGAGTTTCTCCAGTCGGTGAATGCCGGCCGGGTCAAGTCTGTTACAATCGCTGGCGACCGCATCACCGGCACCTATTCGGACAGCGCCACCGGCTTCCAGACCTATTCGCCGGGCGATGATACATTGGTGCAGAAGCTGGAAGCGCAGAAGGTCACCATCAACGCGCGCCCGGAGAACGATGGTTCTGGCTCGCTTGTGTCGGTTCTGCTTAGCTGGCTGCCAATGCTGCTGATCCTCGGTGTGTGGATCTTCTTCATGCGGCAGATGCAATCCGGTTCGGGCAGAGCCATGGGCTTTGGCAAGTCAAAGGCGAAGCTTTTGACCGAGGCGCATGGCCGCGTCACCTTTCAGGATGTCGCCGGCGTTGACGAAGCCAAGGAAGACCTTGAGGAAATCGTCGAATTCCTGCGCGATCCGCAGAAATTCCAGCGATTGGGCGGCAAGATTCCGCGCGGCGTTCTGCTGGTTGGCCCTCCCGGCACCGGCAAGACGCTGATTGCGCGCGCTGTTGCAGGCGAAGCCAATGTGCCGTTCTTCACCATTTCCGGTTCGGACTTCGTTGAAATGTTTGTCGGCGTCGGCGCGAGCCGTGTCCGCGACATGTTCGAACAGGCCAAGAAGAACGCGCCCTGCATCATCTTCATCGACGAAATCGACGCGGTCGGCCGTCATCGCGGCGCAGGCCTCGGCGGTGGCAATGACGAACGCGAGCAGACGCTGAACCAGCTGCTGGTCGAGATGGACGGTTTCGAGGCCAATGAAGGCGTCATCCTGATCGCCGCCACCAACCGTCCCGACGTTCTCGACCCGGCGCTGCTGCGCCCCGGCCGCTTCGACCGTCAGGTCACCGTGCCAAATCCAGACGTCAATGGCCGCGAGAAGATCCTCAAGGTGCACGTCCGTAACGTGCCGCTCGCACCGAACGTCAATCTGCGGGTTCTGGCGCGCGGAACGCCGGGCTTCTCCGGCGCTGATCTGGCCAACCTCGTCAACGAGGCGGCCCTGATGGCGGCGCGCCGCAACAAGCGCCTCGTCACCATGCAGGAGTTCGAAGACGCCAAGGACAAGGTCATGATGGGCGCAGAGCGCCGGTCACTGGCCATGACGGCTGACGAGAAGAAGAACACCGCCTACCACGAGGCCGGCCACGCTGTTATCGCGCTGACCCTGTCGAACGCCATCGACCCGATCCACAAGGCGACGATCATCCCGCGCGGCCGTGCACTGGGCATGGTGATGACGCTGCCGGAGTCGGATCGCTACAACTGGACTTATGAAAAGGCGCTTGCGCGTCTGGTCATGCTGTTTGGCGGCCGCGAGGCCGAAATCATGACCTTCGGCAAGGACAAGGTGACGACGGGCGCATCCGGCGACATCCAGATGGCCACCAACCTGGCCCGTTCCATGGTGATGGAATGGGGCATGTCGGAAAAGCTCGGCCGCGTCCGCTATCGCTCAAACGAACAGGAAGTGTTCCTCGGCCATTCGGTGGCCCAGAGCACCAACATGTCCGAAGAGACGGCCAAGCTGATCGACGAGGAGGTTCGCCGCCTGATTGAGTATGGCGAGACCGAAGCGCGGAAGATCCTGACCAAGAACAAGAAGAAGTTCACGGAGATCGCCGAGGCGCTGCTGGAATACGAAACCCTGACGGGCGACGAACTGCGCGGCCTGATGAATGGCGAGAAACCGACCCGCGACCAGGGCGACGACACGCCGACGTCGCGCGGCTCGGCAGTGCCGAAGGCTGGCAAATCAAGCGGTTCGCGCAAGAAGGGCCCGGAGCCCGACGGCGGAATGGAACCGCAGCCGCAGTAGAGGACACGGCTTCACGCCGGACCATCAGACAAAGGGCGCTTCCTCACCGAAGCGCCCTTTTCGTTTCCCGGCGGGTCTGCTGCCTGCCCTGACACAAGTCAGTTGCTTGCTCAGTCGGGCGCTCGCTGCATCCCGAACAATTCTTCGCAGATTGGCCTTGTTTCATTGGCGCGGCTTGGCTATGTGTGCGCCGCGCACTAGCGCGACCATGCGACCGGAGAGGTGGCAGAGTGGTCGAATGCACCGCACTCGAAATGCGGCATGGGTCTAAAGCTCATCGGGGGTTCGAATCCCTCCCTCTCCGCCAGCTCCTTCCAGGCAAAAATCAGCTTCTGAAGGCCCGTTTTCCGGGCTTTTCAACGACTCGACGCCACGCGCTTCGCCCAAATGTATGGGAGAATGTATGTGGCCAGATATTTTTCCGATGGCGTCACCGGCCCTCAGTTCCAGATCCGTCTGCCGCGTGATCTGGCCAGCCATTTTGCGTTTTCATCCTTATCGGTTCCACTGACACCTGCGCCGAAACTTCAATTGCGACGGCGCGCGCTCAAGCTTGCGAGCGCGGCCCAGCAATTGTTCGTGGACTTGCGTGCGATAGATACAGACGACCTCAAGACCCTGCCCCGTTCCGAACTCGTCAAGCGGATTGGCGCGCACTGTGATCGTCTTGCAGGCAAAGACATTCTCGACGATGACACATTCATGTGCGCGCTGCGCGATGGGGACGTTGGCGGCTTTCTCAGTGCAACCGCAGAGCTCCTGAGCCGGCCGAGCCCAATAACCCCGCTCACCGACAGGATGAAATCACTCCCGATTAAGGGATTGATCATCCTGCAAAAGCTGCACGAAGAGGGAGCCTATCTCGTCGATGCGGAGTTTGACGCTTGTCTAGCTGTCATTGCTACGGAGGTTGTCCGTCCGAGGCTTGGATGAGAGGTTGTTGTTGCGACACACACAGCCCGGTTCCAGGAGCCTCGGATGGACATGCATGAGAATGCCAGAACAACCCCGCACAGTCGAATGTTGATCGTTGAACGTCTCAAGGCGGGCTGGACAATTGGCGCAGTGGCGTCAGCTCTGGGCATCGACGGCAGAACGGTGCGCAAATGGCGAAGCCGTTTCGACACTCAGGGCGCCGCTGGCTTGGCGAACCGCTCGTCGCGCCCCCACTCATCGCCATCGCGGCTTGCTCCCATTCAGGAGGCTGAGATCGAGGCTCTGCGGCGTCAACGTCTGTCTGGCCCCGCAATCGCGCGCCGGATCGGCCGCCCGGCATCGACAATTGGCAAGGTGCTTCGCCGGATTGGGCTTGGCAGGCTCGCGGCGCTTGATCCCAAACCGCCGGTTATTCGCTATGAGCGCGAGCGGCCGGGTGAACTGGTCCATCTTGATTCCAAGAGGTTGGGCCGCATCGACGGCGTCGGACATCGCATCACCGGCGACCGCATCCGCCAGAGTTCGAAGCGTGGCAAGGGTTGGGGAACTGGCTGGGAAGCCCTGCACGTGGCCATCGACGACGCATCCAGGCTGGCCTCGATCCGAGCAGCCTGGTCTTTATCGACGAGACATGGATCAAGACCAACATGGCGCCTCTGCGTGGCTGGGGGGCACGTGGCAAGCGTCTGCGTGGCTTCGCGCCGCATGGACACTGGCGCACCCTGACCTTCCTGGGCGCGCTGCGCTGCGACCGGCTGACCGCCCCTTGTGTCTTCGACGGCCCGATCAACGGCCAATGCTTCCGCGCTTATGTCGAGCAATTGCTCGTGCCCGAACTCAAACCCGGCGACATCGTCGTCATGGACAATCTTGGCTCCCACAAGGCCGCCGCCATTCGGCAGGCCATCAGAGCCGCAGGCGCAAGGCTCTGGTTCCTGCCGCCATACTCCCCGGATCTCAATCCGATCGAGCAGGCTTTCTCCAAAATCAAGCACTGGATGCGAATGGCGCAAAAACGAACAATCGAAGACACGTGGCGCCACCTTGGACACCTCGTCTCGACAATCCAGCCAGCCGAATGCGCAAACTATCTCAAAAACGCAGGATATGCTTCCGTCAAAAACTGAAACGATCTAGTCAGCGGCGTTGACGTTTGCCTCTATCGTTCCCAGTTCGAGCCTGATCCTGGATTGCACGTCAGCTATCCCGGGTTGGGAAAGAACTTCGCGATGAGCTCTGTGCATGTAGCGCGACAGACCCGCCAGAACTCGTATCGCGCACGCTCCCGAAGCACCTTCTCAAATTCCATCATCGACCATTCGAACAGTCCGCCCATGCCCGAGGTCGATTTGACCCCGATCCTGTCCGCCGCATCCGTCATTGCTGCGCACAGGTCAACCAAACCTGCTTCACCCTGAGCGCTCATTCGGCTCCGGTGAGCCCGCAAGCGTTCCAGGCGGACGATGGCTTTGACGGTCGTGTTGGATAGTTAGACGACGATGATAGTTCCACCTTTGGCCGACAAGGCCAAAGGTGGAGACAGCGCCCAGGAGGACACAGGTCGTCAGATGGATCGCGTTGGCGCCAAGCAGCCGGACCGCTCCGGTCGAACCCAGCGCATCGTCTTTGCGCGATTTGCCCCTGCTGTGCCGGTACAGGGCATGGAAGCCTATCCCCTCGGCCTCACGCAGACAAAGCGACGGGGACCAGTCTTGTTGGCAACCTTGTTCCTGCCACAACGGCATTGGCCGCCGCGAACGACACCGCCTTTGCAAACAACATTCTGCCGTGTCTGCGGGGGCGTCGGCCGCTTCGGTTGAGTGACCCTCTTCGCTGGCGCGGGATCAGCTCGCACTGCCTTGTTGGCCTGGCAGGCAAAGGCTTTGTTGCCCGTCTTGACCAGCTTGCGCTTGGGACCACATTGGCACTTGCCATTGCTGATGCGACCGTTCTTGCAGACAAGTTGCGCCTTCTTCCCGGTCGGATTTGCCCGCACGGGCTCTCGCTTTTCAGGCGGCTTGGCAACAGCGATGCACTGATATGATGCATTGCCGGTTTTCCTGCGGATCTTGTTGGGACCGCACTGGCAGCTCTTCTTGGTAATCTTGCCGCCAATACAAACCAGCCTCGGCTTTGTCGGCTTCGGATTTGTGCGCGCCGGTTCCGTCTTCTTCTCAGGCTTTGTTGCCGGTTTATCGGGCGACCCACGTTGCGGCGCGTGTGTCGGGTTCGGCACGGCGGTCAAACCTTCAACGCTACCGCCAAAAACCGGATTGACCTGCGGCTTGGGCTTGGGAAGGTCGTGACCGGGATCCTTTTTGCTACCGGTGAACCCATCTATGCCCGCGCTGTGTCCTGCCGCCTTTGCGCACTGGAATGCATTGGCCTTGAAGGCATGGTCTCGCGCATCGCCCGGCGAAACACTGCGCAGGGTGCAACCCGCCTCGATCGTGTCAGTCACGCTGAAATTAATCAGCTTGCCTGCCCGGTAGTGACCGCTCGCAACCTTGTCAGGCTGCAGCACGCCGGAAAAATTGCCCAGCGCGCCGCAATCCAGCGAATAGTGAATATTGTCAGCCTTGGGCGCGTTGAACCAGACCAGCGCCTTGGCGTCACGCGGGCATGAGTTCTGCTGGGCAAGTGGACCGTTGTCGATGAATTCGAAATTACCCTCGAACGCCGTCTGTTTCGGCACATCGTCGTCATTGTCGCCAGTCGGGTTTGCAAGACCACCACCGCCTGCACCGGTGCAATGCAAAGTGATGTCTTTCCAGCCGGTCTCCTTGTTGAATGTTTCGTTGACCAGATCGCGCGCGTTGAACTGCACGTTTGTGGTCTCATCAACTTCGACCCATCGTTCGTGAACCGCACGGAAATAGCCCTCATCGTGCTGGGCCTGCAGATCGATCTCCTCGCTTTCGACGGCGCCGTCGCCGCGTTTGCCCCACAGCTTGAACGAGACCGGGCCTTCCTGATTGGTCTCCATTGTCACGCGCAGCTTGGCCTTCTTGCACGTCGTGCCGGGAGTCGGCTCCGTGTAGGCGTTGGAATATGTGGTCAATGTCAGCCTGATATCATTGACCGTCATCGGACCTTGGTTGAATCCAAGGTCCTGGCCGCCCGGTGCCTTGGGTGTGTCGCTGCCGCTTGAGCGGGGTATCCCGCCGGAGTCGCTGGGCGCTTTTGAGTCGCCCCTTGGGTACTTTACGTCCTGCCCAAGACACACGACCTTGAGGCCAACGAAACCGGTCGCTGATGCACGCGCAAAATCGCCATATCCCTCATATTCGTTCAGATAAAAGGGAAATTTCAATCGCCGATTTTCTCTTGCATCGGCGTGCATCGCGAGCGGCAGGCTGTAGGAAAACGAGTGGCCGCGCTCCACCTCGGTCCATTTGGCATTGCACTGGTTGATGATCGCCTGCTCATCACCGGCGTTCAGCCGCGTAAACTCGTCGATCAGAATGTTTACCGGCCCCACGACCGACGTTCTGGAATTTACATGGGCTTCAATCCGGTTGTCAGTTTTCGCGTATCCGTCAGGTGCGATGGTGTGGGTAGATGAGACGCCGCGGACAGCGCCGTTTGTGAGTTGTCGTCCGACGCGATAAAACTGGATAAAGCCGCGCGACATCTCGATCGTCACATGGACGGGGATCGTTCGCGGATGATTGCTGATCCGCCTCCACATGTCGTCTTCCTGTTCGACAAATATTGTTTCAACGTCAAAACCGCCGCCGATCTCGATATTCCTGAACTGCGGCGAGGCTGCGAAAGCGGACGTCGACAATGTGCCGAGCGTGCACAGGATCAGTGCCCTTGGCGCGCGTTTGAGAGCGCTGCGCCAGGCCAAAAGTCTTCTACTAAACATGAGTATCAACCCTCTTGGACCGTCCCTATCGGCTCAGGGTAACGCAAGGTGGTTGTAGCGGCTCGGGGGATGAGGCAGGGGTGAGAGCCGTGAAGCAAGGCTTCACGCTGGAGGTGGTTGTGTCTCGCTGCTGCGCAAATCCGATGGTGTCATCGCGTAGCGGCGGCGAAATGCCTGGTTGAACCAGGACAGGTCGCCAAAGCCGCAATCATAGGCGATTGCAGTGATGTTGCGATGGCGTTGGTCAGCGCTGGACAGCAAAGTGTGAGCCCGCGCCAGCCGCACCGAAAGCACATGATCGGTGAAATTTGTGCCGGCCGCGTAGAACAGGTCTCGTATGGCGCGCGGCGCAAGCCCATGCCTGCCGGCAATCCAGCCCAGGCTCATAGCCGGTTCTGCAAGATTGACGTCAATGTCCGCCTTGATCCGCTCCAGCGTCGCGGTTCGCACGCTGCCTTTCGACGCTTCGGTGGCATCACCGGAAGGTCCGAGTGCAAGGATGAAGAGGTCTGTCAGCGTTTTCCTGGCCTGAACAATCGTGCCGCCATCCAGCGGACCAAGATCACTGGCAAGCGTCCTGGCGTAGCTGCTCAGGAGGTCGAGCGCAGCAGTCCGCGGCACACCCTTGCTCATGGCATCGTCCAGATCTTTGACAGAACTGGACACTTCGCTACGCGGCACACAGATGACCTGATTGTCACTTTCGAGCGACCAGGACTCATAGCGTTCGTCATTGCCCCAGAGTTGAGCATGCCCCTCTGCACTCAATATGACGTCGTCAAGTCCGTGGCGCCTGCCAGGATAGTGCATATGGATCGTCTTTCCCCTGCGCGGGATCAACAGACACAGATCATCATTTCCATCCGCTTCTGCGTGCTTTTTCTGGCGCGCGATGGTGGCGCCTGACAGCCATTGGTTACTGACAAACGCGCCCGACAATATCCTTAGAGAAAATTCCAACGCCAAAGGCTCATCGGGGCGCCGATCCATCGAGAAGGAAAGGTATGGTTCGATAACCTCCAGCAGCTTGCCTGTTTCACGCGGCCCAGCTTCAGCATAGCTAATGCGATGAAAGACATCCGACATTGCCTGTCCCTCCTCTTCAAGAAACGCCAAGTTCTGATTCAAGTCGTGCAATGTTGGTTCGGGGTAACCCAAACACACTAATACGACTGAACTCTCTTGGCCAATTCGGCTCTGGGCCTAACCGCGTTCAGAAGGGCCAATCTGACGCGGGTTCCCTCTCCAGTCATCTTTGAAATAGGATCGCAGGCTTGTTAGAAATATTGATGTCTTCGACTTCAATGCCTCGATCAACTGAATAGAAGCGTCGGCATTCTCGATAGCCATTTGCAATTCGGCCAATCTCTGCCGATCGAAAGATGAAAGCGGGAGGCCCTGCGCCTCCCTCAACAGCAGGAGGCATTCATGCGCCCGCAGGACGGCAATGAACGCCCGGCACATCGGAACCAACAACGATTGGTCGGTAATCCAACTGCGACCTTTGAACATCTGTTGTGTGACACGCTGCCCGGCGCCTAAACAGTCGAATTCGATACATCCGCGAAAACCAAGCTCGGCGCGTCGGCTATGAATAGTGCAATTGCCACCGCAGGCATCGAGATGCGGGCAGGCTTGACCCAACGCCTTGTCGATGGCGAACAGACTGGATCGGTCGAATGAAAGCGCGATGCAGCAAAGCGCTGCACATTGCGCACAATCGGCGCGAAGAACAACTTTTTCCATTGTGAGTTTCCCGGACGCACGATCGACGTCGCAAGTCGGGTCGACTGCGTTAGATCGAATCTGCGATAGGGAAAATTTTCGGGCAGGGCTGAGGCACCGCGAAGTAAGGGACTTCTATCCTGCATTGGTAGCAATGTCCATTCTTTCACTTCTGGGGCTTCTTTTGTTCTAGGAATTTGAAGCGTCGACTTTCTCAATGCCTGACGAAATCGAGGCGGCCGGAGTTCTCGGTCGCCCCTGCGATGAGGACTGCTTTGCGGCCGGATGCGGGAATAGAACTTCAAGTCGCCTACACAATGTACGCCGCCGCATCGTGGTAATCACGCATGGCGGTCGTTCGGCTGCTTCTCGCGAACGTCATGTTGATATGATGCCGATCTTATGGTGGTCCCAGACGCGTCTCAAAAATTATCGCCTCAGCGCAATCGGTTAAGCCGGCATGGATCGCTGCGATTTGGTGGTGCGCGTATCTCCCAGCATCCGGCAAGAAACGACCGCAACGCGCTTTCATTGCTGCCGTTTGCTACTGGCGGCGCGCCCGATTTGATTGGATGCATTGTAACGCCGCGTAGCTCAGCTGGCCTCGCCCCCTTAATTCTGAACGATGAGACGGCCAAGGCAAGTCGCCAGAATGCGTGGTTGAATATTCACCCGCAGCACAATCCCATTGAAACGCCTGTGAGTCCTCAGGCTGATCGGTGTGAAAGCAATAGATGATAGTCAGCCCGCGGTTTGTGGAATTGTCTTAGTGTTGGCGGTTGTGGGTTGAGTTTCTTTTCAGTTTTGACCACAGTTGCAAGATCACGCTCCAATGGGCCTAACAATCGGGGGATTGTGGCCATGTTTCGTCTGTTGCTTCTCGTTGTCCTGATATCGTTGAATTCGGATGGTCGCGCCTATGCGCAATCTCCATTTGATCTGCTCGACAGGCTGATGGACAGCGCACGGCAAGGCAACCAGCGAGGAAATCGCGACGGGCGCAGCTCCCAGCCATCACGATCGAGATTTGAATCGGAGCTTTCCGCCGCTCAGATGCGCCGGTTGCAGACGGCGCTACGTGACCTGAACCATTATCAAGGCAAGATTGACGGTCGCGACGGACCGGCGACACGCGAGGCTGTGGCTGCGTGGGCCCGGGCTCGGGGCTGGGCAGCTCCGCAGACCTTGAAGCTTGCGCATCTGCAAAGCATGGAAAATGAACTAGGGACGCGTGGCGGTTCCGGCAGCACGGTCGCAGGCGTGCAGCCTGACGACGTGGTGGCCCGCAGCCAGCGCGCACTGTCGGCGCTTGGTTACGATCCGGGGCCCTTCAATGGCCAGATGAATAGTCAGACGGCGGCAGCGATTGTCGCCTGGGCGCGCGACCGGGGATGGAAAGCGCCTGATGCGCTGCGCGAAGCGCATGTGCAGAACATGGAAGATGAGGTCGACCGCAATGGCGTCGCCGCGGCGCCTGAGCCTTCCGGTGGAGATGTGGCGCTGATCCGGCGGGCGCAGGTCGGACTGATCGTGCTCGGCTACGATCCTGGGACCACAAGCGGCGAGATGGTCGAAAAGACACGTTCGGCGTTGGCAAAATGGGCCCGGGATCGCGGCTGGAATGCGCCCAATAGCGTCCGGCTGGCTCATGTCGAGAACATTGAAAGCGAAGCTAACAACCGCGTGACGTCGAATGCGGGCCTGTTGCGCTGGGAGGTGAAGAACGAGCTGTATGACGGTTTGCTGGCGCAAGGGTGCACGGACAAATATAGCGAAGCCTGTCTCATGGTGGTGTGCGATCCGGGCGTCGGCCTTGCGTTCCGTTTGTCAAGTTCGACTAGCGCTTTCGACAAGGTTGATCGGGTGGCGCTCGCCGTTGGCAGGCAATTTGCGATGAGCCTGGCCGTGGATAAGATTCAGGATTTGACGCCGCTGGGACCCGACCATCTGAAAGCGTTCCTGGCAAGCGCAAAGCAGAATCCTCTGCTGACGCTGGCGGTTGGCAATGAAAGCCTCATGATTGGTCTGCGCGACTCTGTGTCAAAAGTCGAAAGCGTCGCGCGCGCCTGCAAATCACTTATGGCCACGTATCGATCGGCTGCAGACCCGTTTGGCGGCAAGTTCCAGCGGCTGGATGGCGAGGCAGACGCCGAGTTGAACTGGTCGGCAGAGCGAAACGGGCGGCTTACGAAAATGTTGTTGCCACCCGCAGCTGGACCCGGACCGGTGGTCGACAATGCGGCCGGTTGGCGCGCTGACGATGTGTTGGCCGGCTATCAGCGCCGTGTACGCGAAGCTGCCAAGCCCCTCGGCGGCAATTGCGCCACGGAAGAAACGACGCTCAACGAACTGGCGCGCGGCCTCGATTTGTCGTTTGACGACGCGGCAGAAGGGCGCGTTGGCGATGGCCTGTCGCTCAAGTGGGGCAACAACAACCTCGCCGATCGCATTCCTGTGTGGGTCATGGTGTCGTCGAGGCAGCCGATGCGGTTCAAAGGCAGGGGGCATATCGCGCTTGGACCTGACGCGCCTAACCCGTTTGGCATCAAGACTGGCCTTGGTGAGCACCGGGCGCTCGTGGCCCTTGCCGCGCGTGGCGCCGACCGGGCCGGCGAGGTGCGATTTGTTCCGCTCCAGGAAGGCCGACTTGACCTGACACTATCGGTGGTGGGCTATCTGCGGTCCTGCGAGCAGGAGATCGTGCTGAGGCGCGAGCAGCATGATATTGCCGTGACGCCGGCAGACGCCAAGATCGTGCTCAATACGGTAGAAGGACGCGCCGCATACACGCATCGGATCGAGGTGCCAAAGTACAAGCGAACAATCCTGTTCAATGAAACCCGGTTCCTGCTGCTCGACAGTGAGACCGGGACGGAGATCGTGCAACGGCAGGGGAGTAACCTGCAGTTGTCGCCGACACACAGGTTCATTGATGTGGGCGAGATTGTCGACATTCTTGATGGTGAGACCGTAGCGCCGCACGGCGCAACGCACTGGGTGCTGGAGGACAGCTTTGCAATTTCCGGTAGTGCACCATGGGGCAAGGTCGACATTTCCTCGACCTTTGGCGATTATCTCGCAGTCAGAGAGCAACTGACCGGTGCGTCCTGTTGTGATCCGGAGGTCGGGGCCACTCGGATCGGTATTGATCTAGAAAATGCGGCCTATACTGTATGGGGCAGGCTCGGTCACCGGATCGGCGCGCTGCAAAATGACCGGATTCACCTGATCGAGAATTCGCCGGGCGGCTACTCGTCGGAAGCCCGGGGCAATTCGATGCTGTTTCATTCTTTCCTGGCTTCGCTGGGCATGGTTTCGCCGGTGAGTCTCGCGCCCACGTTCGATGCTGCAGGCGGGTTCGCAGCAGCCTGGCGGGAGATCTACGAGGCCGAAAAGCCGGAACTGACGTTTGAGGAGAAACTTGACAAAAGGCTGGCGATGTCCGGCCTGAAAGCGAGCGTTATTGAACGCGCTTCACGCGGACCGACAATGGCAACTTCCGAGCTCGGCGCCAATTCGGTCCCGCTCGAACTTGCTTTGCCCGACCAGCTTCGCCGGCTGGGCATCGAGACGATGGCGATGACCGATGGTGAAACGCTGCTTGGCACAACCGCCCCGGACGGGCGTGGGTTCGAGACATTTATTGGAGACGCCGATGTGAGGATGGAGCGGGCCGGCCAGGTCATGGACCGCTTTGCCAAGGAGGCCAAGACCGTCGGCTGGAAGATAGAATGGTCACTGCCGGACCCGATGCTGACGATGCCGGAGTGCGATCATCTGGGTCTCGGAGAGATTGACGGCAGCGATAGCGGGAATAGATCGGCATTGCTGGCGCCGCGCGATGTCGATGTGGTCAATCGTGCTGAAACGGCCAAGGGAGCGATATGGGTAGCGCAATCCTTTTGCAGCGCGGGCGCAACATTTGGATCTCTGCGGAGTTTTTCGGTGCTTTACCTGATGGACACAGGGGAAAAGCGTCCGGCAAAGCGCGAAGGACTGCTGGTTGAGTCCGTGATGTTCGGCCAGAATGCAGCGCGGCCAGTCTGGTATGACGGCCCGATGCGGATCAAGGCCAACGACGATCTGGTTTTGACCTATGCGCCGCGAGCCGGCTCCGTATCCGTGTGGAACCGGCGAGACCGCAAATTTGTCTACACGCGAGACAATCTTCCCGATGGCGGCTTATTGCTCGGCGCCTGGCTGCTGGAAGATGGAAAACACCTTGTTCAACTCAATTCCGACGGCAACATTTTTGTCCATGCGCTGACTGAAAAAGGTGCGCCCTTGCTTTTTGGGCGGATTATCGACGATGAGATTGCTGTATGGACTGCGGATTTCCGCTACGACGCCACCGCCGAGGCACAGGCGCTGATCGATCTCAAGTTTCCGGGCCACAATCTGCAATATAGCCTCGACCGCTTTGGCGCATCGCTGCGGGTTGCCGGTCTCGGACCTGCGACGCTCGGTGGGCAGGAAATGCAGGCGCTGTCGCCGGACATCGCCGTGCCGCCGGTGCTGGGCGGGACGGCATCGGCGGACGCCAATGGCGAGGTTTCAGCAAATCTGACATTCGACAGCAAGCGTGTGGCCCAGATACTGGTCTTCCAGGACGGGGTGCAGACCGATGCACTGCCGCAGAAAGGCCTGACTGAATATCGCTTCGGGCGGTTGAAGGACGCTCGGGCAGCGGCAATATTTGCGACCGACGCTGACGGCCTGGCAAGCTTGCCGCTTACGGTGACGTTTGAGGCGCCTGCAAAAGCGGCTTCCGTGCGCCGGGCTCTGATTGTCGGCGTCAACACCTACGCCAACGAGAAGCTGCCATCTTTGAACTATGCGCTGGCTGATGCCGAACGCGTAGCGATTGCCCTCGGCGACGCAGGTGGCCCGTCAGACGCGTTTGGCGACATCATTGCGCTGAAGGACCGGCGCGCCAGCCCGGATGCCATACTTGAATCTGTCGACCGTCTGCTCGCGGGACTGGAAAAGGGAGATCATGCCGTGATCTTCTTTGCTGGCCACGGACTGCGCGATGCCTCTGGGGAGTTCTACCTGGCGACATCTGCCACCGACCCGGACAAGCTCGCCGACACGGCGCTGCCGTTCGGCCGACTTCGCGAGCGCTTGGCTGGAAGTCTCGCGCGCATCACCCTGCTGCTGGACACCTGTCATTCCGGATCGGTTGGCGACGGCCTTTTTGCTACCAGCGATGAGCTTGTGACCGATCTGGCTGGTGTCCCATCCAATTTGACCATTGTCGCGGCGTCAAAAGGCAGGCAGGTTTCCCTTGAGACAGCCGATGCCGGGGGCGGGCTGTTTTCAACGGCAGTCGCCAATGTTCTCGGCAAGGAACGTGCGCGATTTGACACGAACGAGAATGGCGCGATCGAAGCGTCGGAGTTCTATCGGGGTGTCAAGACCGAGGTGGTTGCCGGCAGCAAAGGGGAGCAGACGCCCTGGGTCGTGCGGAGCAGAATGGTGGGAGACTATGCGCTGTTCTAGATCATGGACACAAAGAGCGGTCTGGATGATTGCCGCGCTCGTGCTTGTTTCAGGGCCGGTGACTGCGTCCGCGCAAGGCTGCTTTTCATGCGATGAAGTGGTGCAACTGACCGACCCGGCCGCCAAATGTTTCCTGTCCGGCTATGACGAGTTTGACCGGAACCTTGCCAAATCAGACAATGGCCGGGTCAATGTCGATCTCTCTGCCTGTCTTGGTGTCGATGGTGCTGGTTCGCGGGGTGTTGAATCACTCAACACGCCTGATCCTAAGGCCGTCCTCGACCGTTCGAGAGCCAGCCGGAAGGCGACCCGGTCTGCCTATCTGCTGGACAAGGCAGGCCTTGAATGCGTGAAGCAGGTGCTTGGCGCCAAAAAGGGGCCTTATGATCCTGACATCGTGATTGATCTGGCAACGGATTGCAGCCCGTGAGTGACGCGGAAGGTGATAATTCCGCCTCCACGGTGTCGGCACCAAAGTCTTCCTGGAGCTCGCCGGAAACCTGGTCATTACTGGCGAACGTTGTGACCGTTTTCGGCCTTGTGTTTGCGCTGGCCGCTGCAGTCTTTGCTTGGTTTGAGTATAGCGATCGGCGAAACATGGCGCAGGATGAACAGACAATCGGATTGATTGACGCCTGGGAGGAACGTGGCTATCGCGTAGCCTACGGGCACATCCGAAATGTGACGCGCAACTTCTATAGCGCACTGCCTGAGGCTGACTGGCGCTCGGTGCAAACAAATCAGACGGCGCGGGAAAACATGGAAAGCCGTTTCTATCGCGGCTTTTTTGGCGAAGATGCCAACGTCAAGGCGTTCGAGCAGGTCCGCTATTTCTTCAATCGCCTACAACTGTGCCTTCAGGCAGGGCTTTGTTCGCAAGAACTGGCCAGAACGTTTTTCGACGATACGGCCGGAACATTCCTCGATTGCTTTGGCGGTTACCTTGACGCAGAGGCTGCATTGGCAGGGCGGGAGGATGTTTTGGCCAAATACCGTGAATTGTTCTCCCAACCGAAGAAACTGTGCATGCAGCACAGTTTTGCAAAGTGAAGCAAAAGCATATTTCTGCTCGTTAGATTGATTATCGGATCGCATGTCTTCTGATCCGACCAATGGATTCGCGCGACTCGAGATGACTGCGGAAGCGATGGGCCGATCGAGAAAATCTGACCGGCGTGGCCCAGCGCGAAATTGGTAGGCCTGATTCAGCTTCGCTTTCATTTCGGTCGTTCGAATATGGTGTCGCTGCCAACGAAAGCCGGCGTCCTTGAGAAGGCATGTTCGCATACCGAGATCACGCCTCAAGACGCGAGCTGTTTTGCCTGAGCGCATCAACGATGATCCTGAAAGCCGGCAGGTTCTGCCGGCGGGTCGGATAGAAGAGGAAATAGCCGTCGAATGATGGCGACCAGTCGTCGAGCGCGACAACCAGTTGCCCGGACGCAATATGATCTGCCGCCATGCTGTCGGGCACGAAGGCGATACCCATGCCGCTGACAGCCGCGTCGATCATCGCGTAGGAATTGTTGAAGGTCAGCTGGCCATCGACGCGCACGTTCAGCGCCTGCCCGTCCTTTTCGAACTCCCAGGCGTAGATGCCGCCGCGCGTTGACTGGCGCATGCGCATGCAATTGTGGCGCAACAGTTCTTCCGGGTGACCCGGCATGCCGTGTTCGGCAAAATAGTCGGGCGAAGCAACCGCCAGCATGCGCCAGTCGGGGCCGATCCTGACCGCGATCATGTCCTTCTCGACGCTCTCGCCAAGCCTGACGCCCGCGTCAAAACCGTCCTCGACGATGTTGCGGAACCCGCCATCGAGACTGAATTCGACGCTGATATCGGGATATTCGATCAGGACAGGCTTCAGCTTCGGCCAGACGACCGTATTCATCGCATGATCTGACAAGGTCAGCCGCACCAGCCCCGACGGCTTGTCGCGAAACTGCATCAGCGACGCGATTTCATCCTCGATCTCGCTCAGCCGTGGCGCGATTGTCTTGAGCAGCCGGTCGCCGGCTTCCGTCGGTGCAACATTGCGCGTCGTGCGCGTCAGCAGGCGGATGCCCATATTGGTCTCCAGCCGCTTTATCGTGTGGCTGAGCGTTGATTGCGCCACGCCTAGTTTGGCTGCCGCTCGGGTAAAGTTCTGTTCCTCGGCCACAACGCGGAACCACATCAGGTCGTTGAAGTCGGTTTGGGGCATCACTTTTCCTGCCAATCCAGTCCTTCGAGATTAATCGACCAGGTCGATTAGTCCATGCCAAATTACCTGTCTAATCTGATTACTCGTCCTCCGATATGTTCCGCCGCATCTCAAAGACAATGGAGCGGCGGCAATGACCGAACTCACATACGACACGATCAATCACACGTCCGGCAAAGACAGGTCCGGCGCGGCCTGGGGCGCGGTTCTCTCGATGACGCTGTGCGTCTCGATGCTGATTGCGTCCGAATTCATGCCGGTCAGCCTGTTGACACCGATGGCGCAGGGGCTGGGCGCGACCGAGGGCATGACCGGCCAGGCGATCTCGATCAGCGGCCTGTTCGCCGTTGCGGCAAGCCTGATGATCACCACGGTTGCCGGACGCGTGAACCGCAAATGGGTGCTGGTGGCGATGACAGCCTTGATGCTTGTTTCGCTGGTGATGGTGGCGGCAGCGCCGAACTTTGCCGTCCTGATGATTGCCCGCGCATTGCTCGGCATCTGCGTCGGCGGCTTCTGGGCGCTGGCGACATCCGTCATCATGCGTCTGGTGCCTAAAAATGATGTGCCGCGCGCACTCGCCCTGATGTTCGGCGGCCAGGCGATTGCCGGCGCATTCGCGGCCCCCCTTGGCAGCTATCTCGGCGGCATGTTCGGCTGGCGTGAAGTGTTTTGGCTTTTGACCCCCATCGTCGCGATCAATCTTGTCTGGCACGTCATTGCGCTGCCCTCGCTGCCTGCTGGCGGCCGCCAAAGCTTTGGTTCGCTGATCGAACTGATGAAGCGTCCCTATTTCGCCCGTGGTTTGATCGGCGCGATGCTCAGCTGGGGTTCGGCCTTCACCATGTTCACCTATCTGCGGCCGTTCCTGGAGCAGGTGACGCGCGTCGACGTGACCATGCTGTCGATGCTGCTGCTGGTTCTGGGCATGGCCGGATTTATCGGCACATGGGCGGCGGGCCGCTTTGTCGGCGACCGCGTTGCCCCGCTTCTGATGCTGCCAGCGCTCGTCATGGGCAGCGTCACGCTTGCCCTGCTGGCGACCGAAGGTTCGGTCGCAGCAACGGCCCTGCTGCTTGCTGTCTGGGGTGCGATGAACACCGCCATGTCGGTGATCTGGATGACCTGGATGTCGCGTAATGCCGCCGATGCCCCGGAAGCCGCCGGCAGCCTGATGGTGGCGGCGATCCAGATCTCGATCCTGCTCGGAGCGGTTGTCGGCGGCGTGTTGCTCGACGGCTGGTCGATCACCGCAACCTTCCTTGGCAGCGGAGCGCTGGCTGCAGCAGCGGTCTGGCTGGTCGGCAATGGCAGCCGGCTCTTGAGACCGGTCGAATAGTTCCCCTCAAATCAACTTACACAGGAGAAAGACATGCCCAGACAGATCCCGCCCGGCCCCACCAGACGTACATTTCTGGCCGCCACCGCGGTCACGCTCGCGGCCTCAACGCAAGTTTTCGCACAGACAACCCAACAAGCATCAAGGACCCAGAACATGCAAAACGATGGCTACACATTTTCACTCTCTCCCGACGTGACCCGCACCCCGGTGCGGTATCGCAACCGCTACGGCATCGAGATTGCCGGCGATCTCTATCGCGCCACAACGCTCGACGCTTCGGCCCGGCACGGCGCATTGGTCATTGGCCCGCCTCATGGCGGCGTCAAGGAACAGGGCGCGGGCATCTACGCGCAGGAAATGGCTAGGCGCGGCTTTATCGCGCTCGCATTTGACCCGTCCTACAATGGCGAAAGCGGCGGCGAGCCGCGCCATGTCACGTCGCCAGAGATCTTCGCCGAAGATTTCAGCGCCGGCGTCGACTATCTCGGCACATTGGCGGAAGTCGACCGCGACCGCATCGCCGCAATCGGCATCTGCGGCAGCGGCGGTTTTGCGCTCAGCCAGGCCGCGGTTGATCCGCGCATCAAGGCGGTTGCCACCAGCGCCATGTATGACATCAGTCGCGTGATGCGAAACGGCTGGCAGGACAGCGAGACAGAACAGGGTCGCGATGCAAGGCTTGCTGAGCTTGCTGCCCAGCGCTGGGCCGATGTCGACGCAGGATCACCGAAACTTCAGCCGACCTTCCCTGCTGCCATGCCGGAGCAAGGTCCTGACCCGATCACACGTGAGTTCTTCGAATATTACGTTGAACCGCGCGGCCATCACCCCCGCTCGATCGGCGCATTCACACTGACAAGCGGCATGTCGCACATCAATTTTGGACAATTGCAGCACATTTCTGACGTTGCACCGCGCCCGATCATGCTGATCACCGGTGATATCGCTCACAGCCGCTATTTCAGTGAAACAGTCCACGAAGAGGCAAATGGCGGCAGCGAACTGGTCATCGTGCCGGGCGCGCGCCATATCGACCTCTATGACCGGGTTGAGATGATCCCGTTTGACCGGCTGGAACGCTTCTTCGGAGAAGCTCTCGCCTGACCAACTATCCGCAGGCCGGGGCATCAGCCCCGGTCTCCACGGACACCATGAGTTGATGTGAGCGAGACATGACCGACCTGCAGAATACCCAGAACGTTTCACGCCGCGCAGTGCTTGTCGGCGTCCTTGCAAGCGTCGCTGCGCCTCGTGCGCTGCTTGCCCAGACCGGAGACACAGACATGCGCATTCGCTGCATATTTGGTGATCAGAACTTTACGATCCGCTTGTTCGACAATCCGACCAGCCGCGACCTTGTTTCGCTTTTGCCGCTTGATCTCACCATCGAGGACTTTTCCAACAACGAGAAGCTGGCGCATTTGCCGCGCCGTCTCGATGAAGGCGGTTTGGCCGACTATGACGACGAGGCGCCGGGCGACCTCTGCTATTTCAGGGGCTGGGGCAATCTCGCCTTCTTCCATTCGGATTATCAGTATCGCGGCGACCTGATCCGCCTTGGTCGCATTGAGGGCGGCGTCGCGCCGCTGCTGGTCAAGGGCAAGCTCCCGTTGCGCATCGAGATGGCGGCAAAAAAAGAACCCGATCAATGGTGATCCAGCAGAAGACCGGTCGACCCGTTCAGTTCGGGATCACGGCAGACACGAGGGCAAGTCTGCTGGCGTGGCTCGAACGTCGTGGAGGCAGCACACGCTACACGTTCCCTAGCCGCGTTGATCTCGCAACGGTCATCCAGATCGGTTCAGTGATTGACTGAACTGATCTGACATTGGGTTGTGATCACCAGCGAAGGTTGCCGCTGGACCGCGTTTTCTGAACTGCTAAGCTCGTTTCCGGATTATCAGCGCGTGATACCGAGTTGCCGCTGGACCGCGTTTTCTGAACTGCTAAGCTTGGATAACTGAGCGTTTGATGGTGTAACGAGTTGCCGCTGGACCGCGTTTTCTGAACTGCTAAGCTCGTGTAGCCGAGATCCTCAATGTCTGGCTGGTTGCCGCTGGACCGCGTTTTCTGAACTGCTAAGCTTCGGTGAGAAAAGCGCGCCGGACGGCGGCACGGATCTTGTTGCGTTGCCGCTGGACCGCGTTTTCTGAACTGCTAAGCTTTCAGTTGACGAAACCTTGCCGACCAGAAAGTGCCGCTGGACCGCGTTTTCTGAACTGCTAAGCTCTTGGCAGATTGCTTGCCGACCGCCTGCATGTTGCCGCTGGACCGCGTTTTCTGAACTGCTAAGCTGACCATCGATACACTGGTGGATGACATCTAGTTGCCGCTGGACCGCGTTTTCTGAACTGCTAAGCTGACAGCAGGGCGGCCTTCTCAACCGATGCCGTTGCCGCTGGACCGCGTTTTCTGAACTGCTAAGCTATCCAGAATATTGACGAGTATCGCCGCATCGTTGCCGCTGGACCGCGTTTTCTGAACTGCTAAGCTCCAGTCTTGCTGGCCGTTCCAAGCACATCAGTTGCCGCTGGACCGCGTTTTCTGAACTGCTAAGCTCCAACCGGTATTTTTGAGTGCTGTCGCTAGGTTGCCGCTGGACCGCGTTTTCTGAACTGCTAAGCTCTTTGAAAAGAGCGCATCGTCGCGGTTCGGGTTGCCGCTGGACCGCGTTTTCTGAACTGCTAAGCTCAGCGGTTGTTGGTGACTGGGAGATTTTTTGTTGCCGCTGGACCGCGTTTTCTGAACTGCTAAGCTCGATCAGCGGCGATCTTCCTGAATTCGTTCATGAAATCGCCGCTGTCGATGCCGCAAAATCCAACGCGCCCATCAAAACAGCGCGATCTGTTCGGGATTTTTCTGCTGCCGTCTTCGGCGCTGGTCGGAGAATCGTACAATGTTCTCATATTGCCGGTCGGTAAACTGGAAAATGAATATGTCCCCCCATGGCGGCAAGACAGCCTCCACCTTTCGCACATAGCTGTCAAACTGCTCCTTGCCGTTGCAAAAGCGCAGATAATTGGAAAACTGGCTCATCTCGAAACCGAGATCGAGCAGGTCGTTGCGGAATCTGGTGGCCGCTGCGCGCTGCTTCTTGGTTTCTACAGGCAAGTCAAAGGTCACCAGCATCCACATCAGCCTGTATCCACTGAGAATTGACGGGCCGGTATTGGCCCTGAGCGCCCGCGCCGTCATTCGTCCGGCTCCGCGTCGCGGGCAGGGGCCGGGCGCGCGGGCAGGTCGAGCGCCGCCTTGCCGGTCTCGAAACTGGTCGCCAGTGAGTGCACAAGTTTGGTAACGGTGAGACTGAGCGGCGAAACCGTCCCGTCACCCATGTCGATATCGAGCGCGCCAATCGTGGCCAGCCGCCGCTTGGCGTCGGCCGTCACGCTGTCGACGCCTTCGGCAGCAAGCTGCCTTGTCAGCAGATCGACCACTGGCCGGAACGGCTCCATCACATCGTCGGACAGCGCAAAGGCGTTGGCGCGGTTGGAGTGAAACACGCCGATAGTAGGGTGCAGTCCGGCGGCGCAGATGGCGCGCGACGCAATGGCGCGCAGCACGGTATAGCCATAATTCAGCAGCGCATTTAGTCCGTCAGCGCTGCGGTCGCGGGCAAAATCCTTACCGAACATTGCTTTCCAGTAGCGTCGGGCGCCTTGTGCTTCGACGTTGTCGGGGTCGCCCGATTTCACCTTTCTGGACAGCAGGTCAAACGCCCCACCTTCCTTGCCGGCAAAAATCAGCGCCTCGCCCTGTATCCGGATTTTTCCTGCCACTATCTGCCGCCACAACTGTTTAGCCAGCGGACGGCCCGCCGTCAGTTGTGCCCGCATCCGCGCTCCTTGCGCGTGGTGGCCGTCCAACGGCCACACGCAGGCGACAGGCGCGTGGTTGGAGCCGCAGATCACCATCGGCACGGCGCGTTCCGACAGGCGCACCACCAGATTGTTCGACCAGGTCGTGCCGTGGGCATGGACAATCAGCGCGCCGATGTCGTCGAGCGCAATGCGCCCCTTTTCGCCGCCCGAGGTGCTGACTGTCAGAAAGCCGCGATCTGTCGCCAGATGCAGGCCATCGGTGCTGATATCAACCACGCGTTCCATCGTGGTGGAAGCGTAACCACAGGCTGCCAAGGCGAAAAGTGCAACCTTTTGTTTACCTTAACGTGGCTTGCGTTTCCGCTTCTTGCCGGCCTGTGGGCCGGGGTCAAACACCCGGCCCGTTTCATCCACGCGCACCTGCCGTGCATTGATGTCGCGCAGCCCGCTGGCGGCCTTGGACATGTATTTGAACGGATCGTCGGCGTCCGCGTCACGCGCCTTCAGCGCGCCTGCCTCCCGGTTGCCAGCAAGGTAGAGCTGGCCCGCGGTATTGAACTTGACGACACGTCCCAGCGCCACGCCGCTGCCCTTGGGGTCGTCATAGGCCACCATGTCGTTCTGCTTCAGCGACAGCACCTTCTTAGCAGCCGGGTGTGGGCGGCGTCTCTGCCAGTCCATATCGGGCCGGTGTGCGTCAAACATCGTCACCACATCGGCCTGCCATTTGCCGTCCGGCATTTCCCACACATCGTAGCGGAAATTGGCGTCGCCCTTGTAGCCCTTGTAGGCGACGCCGTTTCTGTCGCGGATCGGAATCACCGACAGCGTTTCCGTCATCCGGACCCGGCGGATGTTGAAGTAGTCGTGGCTGTCCTTCTTGCGGAAGCGCGTCAGGGCAGCGAGAAAATCCTTGCCGGACAAGCTGTAGGTTTCCTCTTCCAGCAGCTTGCGCAATTGTCCGTCGCGGATCGACGGCAGATCCTTCGGCTCCAGCGACAGGAACGGCTTTCGCCGCACCACGATCGGATTGCCGCGCGCATCCGTTTCGCCCGTCAGCCCGTAGGCGGTGTCATTGTGCAATTGGCCGGCGGTCTTGCCGGGCTGTCCCGGTTTCGGCAACGTGCCGTGATCTGGCTTGTGGCTCACCACGATAGTGTCAATCACAGCCTTCAGATCCTCGCGGAACGACGGCCAGGGTAGCGCGACCGCACGCACTGCGTTTTCCGCACCCTCGGCTTCCTCAATGCCCGCTGCCGTTGCGATTTTCTGCAGCAGGCTGCGCGAGGTCGCGCCGATCACCGCTGCATCGATTGCATGGTGGCGATGGTCCTTGCGGTTCTTGCCCTTGGTCGGGTCGGCAAAATTGTGGTCGGGCAAAATGTTGTTCAGCCCCCAGTCGCGGCGCAGCATCTCGGTCATCCGCCCTGTCACAACCACCACATGGTTGCGCTTTTTCACCACGCCGTCGCCGTCGGCAACTTCGTCAGAATAGAGGGCGCCGACATAGTCATGCGCCAGCCGCGCCAGATATTGCGTGTCGGTCAGCTGCCGGGCAAGAAAATCGCGGTCCTTTTCGAACCGCTGCATCGCGTCATGGGCAAAGCGCCAGCGCTTGTTCTGTGGCAGCCGCTGCGCCCGCTCGAGGATGTCGTCGTAGCGCCCTGCCCATGAGGGCACGTCAGCGGGCGCAAAGTCACGCTTCTGGCGGTTGGCCTCGCGTGTGCACAACAGCCGGTTGCCCTGGCTGTCATCCAGCGTCTTGGACCAGGGCAGAATGTGGTCGATGTCGACCGCGCCTGAAAACAGCATGCCGGGCGTAATCACCGTGCCCGAATAGATGCAGCGACGGTCAAGCGGATTGTCCGGGTTCAGCTCTTCCCATTGCTTCAGCAATTGCCGGTTGAAGCCGTTGTCCGGCTGGCCAAGCTCTCGCAGCTTCTCGGACCGCCGCTCCGCCTCGCGCCGGTTTTTGGCGTTGTTGCGGGTCGCTTCCTTCTTCTGGTCATCACTTTGGTTCAGCTCCCGCGCCAGCTCGATGTGGATGCGCTCCGGCAGGCCATAGCGGTCGATCAGCCGGTTGGTCAGTGCGCGCAACTGGTTCAGCGCAATGTGCACCGTCGGATTGGTGATGCGTCCCTTACGGATATCGTAATCGTCATCAGGCTCGTTGGTGCCGGGTGGAATGCGCCGTTCGAGAATTTCCTGATATTTTGGCAGCCGCTCCACCGCCTCGTCGACCCGTGCCAATGCGTGATCATAGCCTGCGCGTTTTGCAGCTTCTGCTTCGGGAATAACCTCGGCCTGCATAAACGCCAGCATGTCGCTCAGCGCGGTTTTTCCCAGCCGTCCGTGGCCTTCCGGCAGCTTGGCGTCGGCCGCCTTTTCTGCTGCTTCGTTCGACAGGCCGGCATTCTCCATCAGCCAGCCATGCAAAAGCAACGGATCAGCCTCATCGCGCAGCTTTTCGACAATCTCCCACTGCCGCTCCGTTGAGAATTCGGCCCAGCGATTGCCAAAGATCGCTTTGTCCGACATCGCGACATAGACCTCGTCGCCCAGCAGCTTGTCGCGGTTTTCGCCCTCCTTATTGAACACCGCGCCGCGCTCGGACAGTTTCAGCGTCTTGCGCAGCGAGGCAAAACTCGCCGTCTTGGCGCTGCGCAGTTTGGCCACCAGCCCATTGCGCTGGTCGAGCGTCAGCTTCTGGTGGGTCTGGTCGGGCAGCACCAATTCCAGCTCGTTTACTTCCTTGAGCAAACGAAACTGCTGGAACAGCGGGTGTGCCTTTGCCAGCCGCGGCTCGGCGGGGTTGAAGCTGCATTTGCCGATCACCGGCGGCTTCAGCGGCCGCTGGTAAAACATCACCCGGAACAGATGCGCCCGGCGCTCCTCCGTCAGCACATAGGGCCAGTGTTCCGCCTGCGCCTGCCAGATCTTTTCGAACTCGTCTTCGAGCACTGCGCGGTCGGGATAGAAGTCATAGGGCGTCTTGGCGTCGAGACTGGCCTCCGCGTCGATGCGTACCCGCACCGTGCCACGGTTCCTCGGATCATCTCCGCGACGGCCCGCCAGAAACTCGCCAAGCGTGCGGGCGTTCACCGCCTGCATCGCCAGATGGAGCTGTTCGGTGCCGACCGCGATCTTGCCCTTTTCGTTACCGTCGACTTTGCGATCCGCCTTGCGATTGCTTTTGAAGCCTCGCCTCTGCTGCAAATGAAACAGCGCCCGCCCAATGTGATGCAGCGGCAGCTTTTCATCCAGCCCCCGCGCCCGCAGCGCGTAGACGTCGTGTGACATCTGCCCGGCGGCGGCGTCGTTGGTTTCGGCGACCAGCGCCGCGCGCGCCTTGGGATCAGGAGGCATCAGGCCGAATTCGGTCAGCGTGCGTACAACAGCCTTGCGCCGGCGCTTGTAGCGATCGCGCCGCCGCGCCATGCCCCGCGCTACGCGTCGGCCTTCAGCCAGCGAATTGCCGGACTTCGGCTCGCGCCCGTCGGAGAAGATGCGTGATCCGGCAGCGAGGATTTTTTCATCGTGCAACAGGCTCCAGCCAATGCTGTTGGTGCCAAGATCGATGCCCAAGATCATGAATTACTCCCCGGAAAGCCGCCAGATCAGGAAACTGCCTGCCAGGTCAGTGTCTGGCAAGCCGCAAATCTAAAGCCAGGCAGGACGATCGGATGAACCAAATTCCACTATGGATTGCTGCTTGATTTTGAATTGGAGCTGAAGTTATTGTTGCACTCTAGCTTAGCAGTTCAGAAAACGCGGTCTGGCAGTTAACAAGCTTCGACAGCACCAAATAAGGCCCTCGCCACGGCGGGGGCTTTTTGTTGCGCGGACAGGTAGGCGGCGGTGGATCGCGCCGGACCGGATTTCTTGATTGTCAGGTTTGGCGAACAACCAGCAGGAGAACCAAGCTTGACCCACACCTCTGCACGTTGCATTGAGCATTTCGATCACAATTGCGGGGCAGCAGCATGGCTGAACAGGGTTCCAGACCAGTCAGACTTCGGAGCGACTTTGGCATTGGCGACTCCATCGGCCACGTCATCATCTGGATTTTGTTGACGATTATTACGCTCGGTTTGGCGCTGATCGTATTCCCTTATTACTTTAATCGAGCCGTGTTAAACCGCACGAAAGTGATAGACAGCGCAGGAAACGAGATCGGGTATCTTGACTGCCGCTTTAACCTGGGGTCGTCGATTGGCCACGTCATAATCTGGGCCGTCCTGATTATTGTCACGCTCGGCATTGCGGCATTTTTCTACGTTTACCGTGTTGTCCGCGTCGTGATCAACGAAACCCGGATCGTCTATTTCTGACTATTGTCAGACAGGAAATTCCTGAAGCAGCTGATCGAACGATCATGCCCGGGGTTCGATTGATGCAAAAAACCTACGTTCCGGACTGCAAGGCCCTCGCCACGGCGGGGGCTTTTTGTTTCCGCATACGACGGTTGGCATCCACGTAAATTGGGGAAACGCCGGGTCGTTTGCAGGCAACGCCTGTCAAGGCGGCAACTGCATCGTCGGGCATTACAGGATCAGGACAACCGGTTTCGAAACAGCCATGCGGCAAGCGGCAATGTAACTGCCGCAACCGCGATGAGCGGCACGAAATTGAAGGCGACATCGGCGAATGTGGCGCCTTCAAGATAGACGCGGCGCACGAGGTCGACACCAAAACGCAGCGGGTTTGCATAGGTCACGATCTGCAGGATTTGCGGCATGTTGCGCACAGGCGTCAGCAATCCTGAAAGCAGCATCAGCGGCATGATCAGCATGAAGGTGTACAGCATCGCCTGCTGCATCGTCAGCGACACCGCCGAAATCGACAAGCCGATCCCGACAGACGCCAGTGTGAACATGGCGAGGCCGAGATAGAGCAGCCAGAGCGATCCGTTCATCGGAATCTGGAACCAGAACAGAATAATCAACAAGATGAGCGTAGACTGGAAGATGCCGATGAACATTGACGGCAACGCCTTTCCGACAAGGATCTGAAACGGCGTCAGCGGTGTCACCAGCAACTGGTCAAACGTGCCTTGCTCGCGCTCGCGTGCGACCGACAGCGCGGCAATCAGCAGCGTCTGCATCATGGAGAGTGCTGCGATAAGCGCAGGCATTATGTTCCATCGCGACTCCAGATTGGGATTGAACCAGGCGCGGCGCTCGATCGTAATCGGAGCGGCAACGCCAAGCGACTGGTTGTAGGACGCGACAATCGCGCTCACATAGGCTGACGCCAGGCTGGCGGTCGACGAATTTCGTCCATCGAGGATGAGCTGCAATGGAGCATCTTGACCTGTGGCGAGACGCGCCTCGAAATCGGAAGGAATACTGATCGCCAGCAGAGCGTCGCCACTGCCGATCATTTCGGCAATCTGGCTTGATGAACTGAGCGTCGCCACACGTTCGAAGACGCCGGTTCCGTCGAGCCGCGCCAGAAGCTCGGTCGAGGCCGTACCCTGGCTCTGATTGAGGACGACATAGGGCGCATAGGTCAGGTCGTATGTAGCGCCATACCCAAACAGAAGCGCCTGCATGATTGCTGGCACAAAGAGCAGCGTCCGGTTCGCAGGATCCTTGACCAGGGCCAGCAATTCCTTGCGGATCAGCGACAGAACCTGAGCGAAATAGACAATCGGCCTGGCCATGGCGTCAGTCCAGTCTCTTGGCGAGCGACCTGCGCGTCAGCAGGATCAGCACTGTCGCATAGAGTGAGAGAATGGCGCAGCTCCGCAGGATGTCCGGCCAATAGTCGCCCGCCAGGAAAAGGGTTTTGATCAGACTCATGAAATGTGTTGCCGGCAGAAGCTGACTGATGACCTGAATGGCCGCGGGCGTATTGCGCAGGTCAAATACAAAGCCGGACAGCATCATGGCCGGCAAGAAACTGGCGAGCAGAGCCAACTGGCTGGCCGCGAACTGGTTTCGTGTCGTTGCCGAGATCAGGAGGCCGAGCGCCAGCGACACAATCAGGTAGAGAAGTGACGTAAGCACGATGATCCACAAGGAGCCGCGCATCGGCACCTCGAACAGATATTTTGCGGCGAGCAGACACATGATGAGGTCGATGCCGCCTATGACGACGTAGGGGGCGAGTTTCGACAGAACGAGTTCGAGCGGCCTGACTGGTGTGACAAAGAGCGATTCCAGCGTGCCGCGTTCCCACTCGCGCGCAACCAGCAGCGATGTCAGAAACGCGCCGATCAACGTCATCACCAGCACAATCAGACCGGGCACAAGGAACCATGTACTATTGCCGGTCTCATTGAACCACATGCGCTGCACGATGGTTATGCTGGCCGCCCCAGATGGCTTGTCGCCCGACCGGTCGGCTTGATGCTGCAGCGACAGTCCGAGCGCCCCGCTGACAAAACCTTCGATGGATGAAGCCGTGCTTGAATCAACCGCGTTCAGTATGAGTTGCAATCGCCCCTGACCTGCCGCCAGTCCACGCGAGAAGTCTCCCGGCACCCGCAGGATCGCGTCGGTCTTGCCGGCGCGCATCAATTTCTCGGCTTCGGCCATCGACGCCGCCCAGGCCGGGGCGAGTGACGGCGAACCGTGCAACCCGGCGACCGCATTGCGGGCAACCGGCGAACTGTCCTCCAGCACCACCGTGACGCGGGCGTCTTTGACATCGAAAGACAGACCGTAGCCAAACAGCAGGATCAGGACGACCGGCAGCACGAGCCCGACGACCAGATTGCTGCGATCGCGCAGCATCTGCCGTGTTTCCTTGCGCGTCAGGGCGGCGAGACGCATGACAAAGCCAGGCATGCTCATGCCGCTTCCTTTTTCTGATTGCGTGCTGCGCGGCCCTGTTCGACGACAGCGATGAAGGCGCTGTTCATGTCCGCCCCTTCATTTCCGGCCTGCGTTCTGACCTGCCTCGGTGTGCCGAGCGCCAGCATTTCCCCTGCGTCCTGGATCGCAATCCGGTCGCAATATTCCGCCTCTTCCATGAAATGCGTGGTGACAACGATTGTTACGCCGCTTTTGGCGAGCGAGGTGATGGTGCGCCAGAAAGCGCGTCGGGCAAGTGGATCTATGCCGCTCGTTGGTTCGTCAAGAAACAGGATGTCGGGCTGGTGCAGCAACCCGGTCGCCATGGCGAGACGTTGTTTGTAGCCGGCCGGCAAAAGGCCGCTCTGTGCAGAGGGTTCGAGGTCGAATTGTTCCAGAGATGCAGAGATACGGTCGCGCAGCGCCTTGCCTCGCAGGCCGTAGGCACCGCCGAAAAACTCCAGATTCTCGCGGACGGAAAGATTACTGTAGAGCGCAAATTTCTGCGAAACATAACCGATGCGGCCACGCGCTTCCGCACGCGCCGTGCGCAGATTGAGGCCGGCAACTTCGAGGTGGCCGCTGGTTGCCGGCAGCAGACCGCACAGCATCCGGAACGTCGTCGTCTTGCCTGCTCCGTTGGGACCGAGCAGTCCGAAAATCTCGCCTTGCGCCACGTCAAACGAGGTGCTGGCGACTGCGGTGAAGTCACCAAACTTGCGCACCAGATCACGCACAACGATGACGGGTTTGCCGCTGTTGCGCTGGGTCGAAGCAGCCGGAATCTCAGCTGCAGGCCGCTTGACTGCCCTTTCGTCCTTCTGCTCATGCTGCCGCAAGAGCATCATGAAGGCATCTTCCAGCCCTTCCGCGCGCGGTTCGGCAGTGGCGCCGTTCAGCAGCCCGTTTGTTGAAGCTTCATCGGTGTCCGTCTGACGGATGAAACTGACATTGCCGCCGCGTGGCACAGCATCCACGATCAGTTCCGGCGCGTCGATCAGTCTGGCCTGAAGCTCGCGCGCCGGCATGCCTGCACGCGGTATAGCTGTGAATGTCAGCCCCTTGGCAAGCCTTTCCAGGCTGGCGGGCGGGCCGTCGGCCAGCACCTTGCCTCCATTCATGACGAAGACCTGCGCACAGCGTTCGGCCTCATCCATATAGGCAGTGCTGACGATCACGCTCAACTTCTCATCGTCGATGAGTTGCTGCACGATTTTCCAAAGATCGCGCCGCGACAGGGGATCAACGCCGACGCTCGGCTCGTCCAGCAAGAGCAGATCAGGCGAGCGCACCAGCGTGCAGGCCAGCCCCAGCTTTTGCTTCATGCCACCCGACAGCTTCCCCGCCGGGCGTTCGGTAAACCGGGCCATGTCGGTCATCTCCAGCATGCGGGCAAAACGCTTGCGCCGCTCCTCCTGCGGCACACCATGAAGGTCTGCATAGAGATCGAGATTTTCCTGGACGCTCAGGTCATCATAGAGACCAAAGCGCTGCGGCATGTAGCTGATCCGGTCTTGCACGAATTGCGGGTTTGCAGCAACGTCGGTGCCAAGCACCAGGAGCGAGCCGGCATCCGGCTTCAGAAGGCCCGCTATCATCCGCATCAGCGTTGTCTTGCCGGCTCCGTCCGGCCCTACAAGCGCAGTGAGTTCTCCCGCGCGAACCGATAGCGAAATCCCGTCGGCGGCGGCAAGTTTCTTGCCATCCGGGCCCGTGAAAAACTTGCTCAGATCCCGGGCAGCAACCGTAATTGAGGCGTCGTCTGTCACGGCGCAGCTCCATCCGATAGCCGCACGGTAACCGGCTGGCCGAGACGAAGAGCGTCGGCAGCGTCGTCCACCGTAACGCGAACTTCGTAGACGAGGCTGGTGCGCAATTCTTCAGTCTGCACAGATTTTGGCGTAAACTCGGCGACCGAGGAAATGTAACCCACTTTGCCGGCAATCGGCTCGTCGGGCTGGCTGTCGGTGAATACCTGGGCCGCCATGCCCGGCTTGATCCTGCCAAGATCGGTTTCACTGGCGTAGACACGTATCCACTTGGGGTCGGTCAGCGCCAGGGCAAAGATGGTCGTCGACGACGAAATCATGTCGCCAGGCTCGTGCAGCCGGGAGCGGACAACAGCCTCTACCGGCGCCTTGAGTTGCCCCTGATCGATCTGATAGCGCAGAATCGCCAGGCTGCCTTCGACCGACGCAAGCTGCGCCTCGGCGCTTGCAATGTCCTCGGCGCGCGAACCAGCTTCAACCAATTGCAGCGCAGCCTTCGATTGTTCAACCGTGGCGTTGGCCGCCGCCGCTTCAGATCTCGCCTGATCCAGGGACTGGACGCTCGCTGTGCCGGTGTTGCGAAGACGGATAAGCCGGGACAGAGTCTGCTGTGCCAGTTCAGCCGAAGCTTGGGCAGATGAAAGCTGGGCGCGGGCCTGCGCAATCTCTTCGGGCCGTGAACCATTACGGAGCTTGAGCACCGCCTGCTTCTGCGCCTCAACCTGCGCTTCAGCCTGTTTCGCCTGAAGCTCCAGCATCGTTGTGTCGAGGCGGCCAATCACCTGTCCGGCCGTAACGCGGTCGCCCTCCTCGGCGCTCAATTCGGCAATGCGGCCATTCCCTTGGAAGGCCAACGCTACCTGGCGGATGTCGACATTGCCTTGCAGTGCGAGATTGTCAGCATCGCCTGTTTCGCGATGGCTCCACCAATACCAGCCTCCACCCGCCAGCACAGCAAGCAGAACGAGAACAAGAGCTTTCTTCATCATGGGGACGCTCGCCGATTTCAGACCGCATCTCGGTCAGGTGTTGGAGTCGAACTGGCTATCAAGCGGGATCAAGCGCACCAGACCTTGGCGCAGCCAGACCGTGCAGAATGGTTTCGGCGTGCTGAGCCGCGACTCTTTCGAGATCGACAGGTTGCTGGCCAGCGCGCTTCATCAGAGTGCCAAACAGGATTGCAGCCGTGATCGGTCCCAGGATCGAGAAGACCTGAATGCGCGTGTCGCCCTGCCGTATCTCACCACGCTGCTGCGCAGCCGCCAGATGCGGCTCCAGGCCGCCAAGCAGCGGTGTGGCTACCTGCTCGAACCATGCCATTGCCAGATCTGGAAAACGGTCGGACTCGCGCAGGATGAGCCGGGCAATGTCCGGCCCCTTGGTTGACGTGACCAGCTTCGTCAGACGCAGAATGAAAAGGGCAATAAGCTTGTCGACAGGACCATCGAATGATGCGGCCTCTGACGACATCTCTTGCATATTCGCTCTGGCGACATGCTCAACCACAGCCCGGAAGAGCTTCTCCTTCGTCTCGAAGTAGATGTAGACAGTGCCCTTCGCAATGCCGGCTCTCCGAGCAATTTCGTCAATGCTGGTCTTTTCGAAGCCAGCTTCAATGAAACATTCCAGCGCCATTTCGACGATCTCGGCCGGACGAGCCTCCTTGCGCCGGCGGCGCGAAGGTTTGTTGGCGGCTTTCGACGGTGTGACTTGGGTCATCAGTCTTGTCGTTCCCTTGTTCTGTGCCCCGGACCTAGGCGGCCGCAGAATCTCATTTGGGTGTTGTCTGCTTGGCGCTACGCGTATTCAGCGCCAGCCATGCACTGAAAGCGCAATGCACCTTAATGACCAGACAGTCAATGACTATTGAGTCATTAAATTCGACAAACTACTTTTGTTGGGTGGGAATTCTCGCCAGGCCGAAACTGGATTGAAAAGCTGCGGTGGCGGCCTGAAAATGTGGTCGTGTTCGTCCCTGATGCCAATCGTCCGCACAAATCCCTACTGAGCAGCTGGTCATCAATTTTGGGACTACGAGACCTGTACGCGGGTGTTTGTAGACTGGGATCTGCAATCATGATTGCTTCGACGAGAGCGCGATCGAGGTTTGCAATGTCACGGGGCCAGATTGGCCAGACGAGCCTTGGTCTGGTGAAAGCGAGGGGCAACGCAGCTCGTCTCTGGACAACCTTGCGGCCATCATTGACCGGGCCCCGGTCAAGTGCGATGCCGGATATCTCCAGCCGATCCAAGGGCGAACCGGCCTCGCCGCCACTGGCGCTGTCCAAGGCGATTCCGTAGATACAGCATTGGTGGCGGAGATTTCGTTGAAGCCGGCCAAACAGAACGATGGGCGCACCGGCCCCGGTGCACTTCCCGATGACCTTGGCAAGGTCCTTTCTTACATCGCCTCTTGAGGACCACACTTCGGCGGCACAGGTCGAAACGAAGGGGTACGTCGCGCATCGTGGCAACGCGAGTGTGGGTCAAGACGCACCAGGACGCGAACATCAGGCTAGACCCTTTCAGGCCCAAATGGAATCGTTCTGCCGGAGGGGATTTGGGCCAAGGTCGAGGGCTTTGGCGAAGGACGGGCTGGTGGCCCGGCCTTCGCCGCCTTCCTTGCGGTTCGCCTCGCCATCGAGGAAACAGAGCCGTTTCCACTTGAACCTGAAAGGGTCTAGGTGCCTGGAACCAGCCGATCCATCGTTTGCGTTGCCGGATCGAGAAAGTCGTCGACAGATAGAAGCTCGGCTGCGGGCATACGCCGAATGCGATGGTAAGGTTGTACAAAGACCGCAGTTCAGGTCCATCTCACCACCATCACCTGCAACCTCAAACGCGTCGCTGGTAATGGCCCGGCACTAATCGCCTTGCTGGCTCTCAGCCTGGCATTCTGTCCGTGTTCTACCCGGCCAATCAGATCACGCTGTCATACCCCAGAGCAGCACAAATCTCGCCCAGCCTTTCATGAAGGATGATTCTGTCTTCATCATTGACCTGCGTGCGCCAACCCTCGAGGGTATCACCATTAACCCCATCGAACAGGCCAGGTCTGTCGTCCAATTCCAAATGTCTACAGACCTCGATGCCAAATTGTGCGGGGGCGGCCGCTATCGTTTCGATCTTGAGATCCATGATGGGCAGGTCCATGCGTTGTTGCCAGGCAAGAGCATCGTGCCACGCCCTAAAATAGGAACCCACCCAGATACAGGCATTTTCCAGCTTGTCAGGCCCCCACGGCTGGCGAAGCAGCGAAACCGCTGTCGCCATCGGATTACGATAGATGTGCAGATAGCGCGCACTGGAGGCTATCTCATGGAGAAAATGCGATTGCAGCAAATTATGTGGAGTCTTTTCAAGAAAGACATTCGAGCCGGGCTTGGACTCCATTGCCAATTGTGCCAATCCCGCGAGCAAAGCTCGAGCCGCTCGATTGAAGGTAAGGTGGTCAATTTTGTCAATATAGCCATCTGGTTGGAGCTGCCTCAGAAATCTGGATAGCAGACCAGTCAGCGCCTCAGCCGAAACCAGGCTATTGAGTGTCGGTTGGCCAAAGTCGCCCGCACAGACTGTATTGAACATCACGGTGAAATTCTTGACCGATAGTTCGCCGCGATTGGGGGAAAAACGCTCCACAAGGGAGGTACGTAGATCCATCAGCCCATCCAGCTCTCCAAAAATTTTCAGCTCAACGTCGCGGAACGTGGCGACTTGATCATGTGTTCCGACTCGGTCTGCAACGAAAGACGTTCCAGACCTCCCCGGTCCACCGATGAAAATTACCGCAGTATTCATACTGGTCGCCCCAGTACGCGGCCTTGTCGCAATAGCGCGGACAGGACACCACGCAGCTTTTCCCTCCCAATAATCTCGCCGAGCTGTGGTTCTCTTTCAAACATCTGCTTCGGATTGAGAGTGGCGCAGGGCTGACGGTGCTCATAACTCCCATTGTGGAGGTAATGCCCTAACGGCGAACTGATAGCCCCGATCCGGAGAGCTTGCTCCAGATCCGGATTATGAGAGATGTAGAAGCGGCTGTCGAAGAACTCGATCGGCTCCAGCCCATGCGGCAGACCCACGGTCAGGTAATGCCATAGAACAGTGGTCTTCCTGCTGCGGGGAAGCCCTCTCAGCCGGAATCCCTCAAGGTATTTGGCCTGCTCCATATAATAGCGGCTGATAAAGAACTCACAGGGATCATAAAGAAGTGCGCTGCCTTCTTTGACGTAATGCTCTTCTGCAGATGCATAGGTTTTCTTCTCCACCGCTTCGCGTGCATCTGCGTACCGAGCCAGATAATAATTGGCATCAAAGAGTGCTCCGAAGGCATGATCCAGACGAAAATCTGGAATGCGTATGCCCCGCATCATACCGGGCCGGTTCTCGCGCAACCAGTCGATGTACTGAAAGCCCTCACCCGCGAGATAGGGATCGGGGAAGTGCGTCCTCAAGTCCTCGTGAAGGCGATACATCTTACGCGCTGCGGCAGGAATCTTTTCGCCGTCGTCAAAAAAGTCGTAGGCAGGCGTCACATCTTCAAGCCGTTTCTGCCCGAAACGCGCAATGGCGCTTTCGTAATGACGTTCGATCTCTGCCATGGCGCCACCGGAAGGGTCAAAGATTTCGCGAACCCTTCTATGCGTCCCAGTGGGGCCGGTCCCAGAAAAGTGATAGGTAATCAGCGGCCAGCCATCGACTCTGAAGGAACGCTCGTTGCCAGCCTCGGCCTGGGTGACGCTTCGGCCCGCGATATTCCAGCTGGCAACATCCAGATTGGGAACGCGCAGGATCTTCACGCCCTCGAAGACAGAAGGTACTAAGTCCATCCAGCGCTGATCGGTGAACAGGCCGGTGATCTTGTCATCGAAACAGTATTTGTCCAGTCGCTCCGCCCACCATCTAGCCAGCGCTCTCCCATTCTTATCGGGTCTTACGATGAGATGACCAAGATTATAGATGCCGTGTTCAGTGACAGACATTTCCGTCATCTGCACACCAATATCTGTCGTTTCGACGGACAAAATATGGGGTACCAGCCCGATTGAGGCTTCGCCCATGTACGTGTCTATCTCTGCGAGATCGTTGTAAACATAGACATCCGGATCAAGGTAGATAAAAAGATCCGCATCGGGCTCTTCCAGCATAAGACGCTCAAGCGCGCGTCCTTTTACCCCTGTGCAGAGCTCCATAATATTATGCTGGAAAATCCAGGGCCGATCATAGCCGAGATCCTGCGGTTGCCACATGCGCGCAAAGCCATGCGCCTGAGGATCGCAGCTCTCGTCTGGCTCATCGGACAGACATAACGTGACGGATGTATTGGGCGAATTTCGTGCGATGCTGTCAGCAAGGGCGCGAGCCTTTGCATAGTAGTTCAGGGCGCAGCTGGTATAGACGGCGATTTTCATATTACTGTTCCGCTTTCTGCTCTGCATTGAATTTGCGCAGATGGGCGACCTCCGCTTTCAGCAGCGCAATTTCTCGCGCCTGACGTAGTTTATCTTCCTCCCGGGAGCCTCCGAGAACTTCTGCTGCCGCTTTCTGCCCTGCAATGAGTTCGCGCAGATGGGCGACTTCCGCCTTTAGCAGCGCAAGTTCCCGCGCCCGGCGTTGCTTTTCTTCCGCCCGGGAGCTTCTGAGATAATCTGCTGCGGCATTGTCCGGGATACGGGCCGTCTGGGCCATCATCTGCGCCCCTCCCGCACCCAAAATTGGCGCGGCAACAAAAAGATCATGCAGGAAAAGGGTGATATCGCGCACCCATGGGCGGCGATCCACCATGTTTACGGTGTTGCTCTCATCGTTGCGTGACGAAATCAGACAGAAGAAATCCGGATAGGTCAGGAACGGCGGAAGATCCGGCGCACAGAGCAAAGCCAGAAAGATGGCATAATCTTCACTGAGATCATGTCGCAGCGGCAACTCCCTGAGCCGATCCTGCATCCAACGCCGTGGCGAAATCAGTGCGCAGACCGGCAACTGGTTCACGCCCTTGAACATATAGCGGATATTGTCGCTGTAATATGTGTTGGCCGGCGAAGAGCTTTCCAGATGCCAGCGCGCATTGCCTGCTTCGCGCCATTTTTCACTTCGAACCTGAGATGACATCACCAACAAAGGATCAGCCCCCAAGAACCGGGCGTCGGCGATGGCACGCAGTGCATCCATATCGACGAAATCATCGTCATCTATGACTGCTACATAGTCATTGCGCGCCGCCATGATCCCTCCCATCAGATTGTTTACACGACTGTGGGGATAGCGCGGTTCGTTGTTAATCTGCAGCAAGAGTGTCAGTTCACGAAATTCCGCCTGCAGCGTCTCATGGGCAGCGCGTGCTTTCTCTGCGTCGATGTCAGTGCTAAGCACCACTTCCAACTTGATATCTAGTTCGTGGCGGGCGCGGGTCAGCGTGCTGAGCATTCTCCGCAACAAATGTTCGCGGGAAAATGTCGTACGGGTCACAATGGACAACGACATCGGCGTGGCCACTGGGGTGGTCAACTCACGGATCATGTCCAGAAGCGGAACCACTGGACGGGCCAATGCCGTCTTGCGTACATCGGAACGATCAGCTGCCGGCGGCTGAATTTGCGCATCGCCCCCCTTCAGCGGCAATTCGCCCATGAGCGAAGGTATGGCCTGATCCGGTAGCCGTTTGGCAAACGCATTGCGCATGACGTCCACATGTGTCTCAAGGTCGCGTCCGGTTTCCGCGCCGTCAATGCCAATTGCCAGCTCAGGTCGAAAGACCGAAAGCCGCCCCGTCAGATACCCCTGCAGGATACACCACTGAGCGAAGCTTTCCGGCTCCATCGAAATACTCAGCCACACTTCTTGCGTGGCACGCAGAAAATCTGCGCTAATCACAAAGAATTCCAGCCCACAATCGACAATTGGCTGCGGAATATTCAGCGCAAACAGACGCGGGCTGGCCGACGGATAGACCACCGAACAGACCATGCCGTTGACGCATTTACCAGTACTTGCCAGCACAGCCCATTTCGCTCCGCCCGCTGCCCCGGCACAAGCCTTTGCCAGACGAACAGGCAGCTCGTCGTCGAAGACAACGTTGCTGTTGAGAGAAACGGCAACGGCTTCAATGTCACCAAATTCTAGCGAGCGCGTCAGGAGTTGCCAGAAGCCATGACGGCCGCTGGATGACGCGATATATTGCATTGGCTCAAGGCCAGCGGTGCCGACACCGGAAGATGTGGTCTGAAGCGAACTGTCAGAAATAAGGGCCAGTCCGGCTTTACCGCCGTCCACGCTAGGAGCCAGAAATAACTGCATGCCTGTACTACTTTCTATCGTGAATATACCTGAACGGGCACCGATAGCATCGATGCTTTCGGCATGCGATAGCTATATTGGCAAAACATTAGCACATTTCACGGGCCCCGTTTTCGACCTGCGCCATGCTTTGCTGGCCGGGCATCGGGGTCTCCCGGCAAGGTTGCAGAGGCCGCCGATGTAACGGCAATGGCATGTTCGGCATGCCGCCCTCCCTTGAAAGTTGCACTGCCTGATGAACGCAACCGCGGGCCAGAGAGGCTGACATTTGCTGGCACCAGCGCGGTGCGCAGGTATGCGCGGCTCCCGGCGGCTTGCCGGGACTGGGCATCATGGTCTGGCCTTACCGCGCGTTCTCAACGCAGATTACGAGATCTGTACGCGGGTGTTTGTAGACGGGGATCTGCAATCATGATTGCTTCGACGAGAGCGCGATCGAGGTTTGCAATGTCACGGGGCCAGATTGGCCAGACGAGCCTTGGTCTGGTGAAAGCGAGGGGCAACGCAGCTCGTCTCTGGACAACCTCGCGGCCATCATTGACCGGGCCCCGGTCAAGCGCGATGCCGGATATCTCCAACCGATCCAAGGGCGAACCGGCCTCGCCGCCTCTGGCGCTGTCCAAGGCGATTCCGTAGATACAGCCCATCGCTCAATCAGACAGAACCCTGAACCAGAACACGAAAATCATATCCGCGCACAGGTGTCATAGCTCTGGATTGCGGTCTTGATCCAAATGGCCTGACCCACTCCCGATGGCCTGCAAAGACAAGTTCATTGCAGGTGCGCGCATGTCTTCAGACTGCAATCACAACCATTCAGGTCTCCACCGCATCCCTCGAATCGAAGCAAGAAAGTGCGGCCCACTACGCCGATCTTGTCTTGATCGCGCCATCAGCGGCAAGCCGCGCCGCCCACATGCCGGCAAACATCGCCGCCACAAACACCAGTGTGCCGCTTTGGCCGAGTCCGAGCGCGGTCAGCGCCGGACCGGGACAGAAACCACCAAGCCCCCAACCAAGACCAAAGATTGCAGGACCCGTCAGAATGCGCGCATCGATGTCCTTGCGCGTTGGCACATGGAACGACGGCGCGCCAAGCGGATGGTCGAGACGGAACACCAGCCGGTAGCCGATGAAGGCGACAATGACCGCGCCGCCCATGACAAAGGCCAGAGATGGGTCCCAAGTACCGGCTAGATCAAGAAAGTTCAGCACCTTGGCCGGATCAGACATGCCTGAAATGACGAGGCCGACGCCGAAGATGAGGCCAAGCGCGAGATTGATAATGAAGTGCATGGCTCAGCCTCCGATGACGTGGCGGGTGATGAAGACTGTGATGATCGCAACCGCCATGAACACGCCGGTAGCGATGAACGAGCGCGTCGACAGCCGCGCCATGCCGCACACGCCATGGCCGGACGTGCATCCATTGCCCCAAACTGAGCCGAACCCGACGAGAAGGCCAGCCGCCAGCATCAGTGGCAGGTTTCCAGAGACCGTCTGGGCAATCGTTTCACCGGTAACCGCCATCATTACAAACGGCGCGGCGACAAGGCCAATGACAAATCCGAAACGGGACACAAATGCACCGTCAAGATAGGGCGGCAACAGCCGCCCGGCGATGCCTGAAATGCCGGCAATGCGCCCTTCCCACAACATCAGCAATACGGCCGAAAGGCCGATCAGCGCACCACCGGTCAGCGAGGCGAGTGGGGTAAATTCCGTCATCTAAGGGTCTTTCCTTCATGGCTCTCGGGTAAGCTATCAGCAACAGCACGCAAGATGTTTGCAGCAGTCGATAGATTCCCGGAAATTTCGCCAGATCTGTCGTTTATCGCATGGTTTTGCAACTGCCGTTTATCGCGTGGTTTTGCAATCAGGACGTCGAGATCAGATCCGTGCCTGCGCCGTTGTTCGCGACAGACAATGCTCAGCGAGGCATATGAAGCCGATAGAACCGCTGGGCATTGGCGCCAAAGATGCCCGGATCCGCGCGCATTGCCGGGGGCAGCGACAACATCGCCGCAGTAAGCACGTCGCCATATTCGCCCGCCAGCCGGCAAACCGGCCAATCGCTGCCCCACATCAGCCGGTCAGCGCCAAACGCGGCGGCGGCATGATCGACATAGGACACAAGATCGGACACCGACCACGCGTCATGGCTGGCCTCGCTAATCAACCCCGAAAGCTTGCAATAGACATTGGGCATTGCCGCCAGCCGGGAGATATTTGTTTTCCAGGGCTCCATGACACCGGACGCAACCGGCGGCTTGGCGAGATGGTCGACAACGGCGCGCAACCCCGGCGTCCGTTCCAGGGCTTCAGCCACAAATGGCAGATGACGCGGCAACGCCAGGATGTCGAAAGCGATGCCGTCATCGGCAAGCCGTGCCAGTGCGTCGAGCACCGCCGGACGGAGGATCCACTGATCATCGTCAAGGTCTTGCAACATCGGACGAAGCCCGGCGAGTTTGGGCCGCATTTTCAGCCGGGCGAGATCGGCAGGAAAATTCTCCGCCTCAAAATCCAGCCAGCCGACCACGCCAAGAATAAACGCGTGTTCGTCGGCCAGGCCAAGCATGAACTCCGTTTCGGCCAGCGTTGGCGCGGCCTGGACAAGCACCGTGCCTGATACGCCAAATCGGCGCAGAACAGGCGCGAGATCGTCAGGCAGATAGTCGCGGCGGATGATCGGATCAGCGCCCTCCATCCAGCCATAGTCGCCGCGATCAGGACGCCAGAAATGCTGATGGGCGTCGATCATCAAATGTCGGGCCTCACAATGCCTTTCTTGACGATGATATTGCCATAGAGCCGGCGCTCCCCGGTCTGGACAATTGCATAGGATCGGCGCGCCCGCTCATAAAATGCGAACCGCTCGACGTGCTCGATCTCCACCTTGCGGCCTTCGGCTTCATCGCACACCTGTTGGAAAAGCGCGTCCATTTCGTCTGCGCCGCCAGGGCTGACTGCCGCCATTGTCGCTGCAGGCCGGTCAACGAACTCATCCAGCGGCAGCAAAGACAAAATGGCCGTCAGAACGCGCGGTGCATCAAGGCCCGGCAGTTCCACAAGCCGCTCGCTGTTGGAGTGCGCCGGGAAATTTGCATCGGCAATGACCAGTTCGTCGCCATGTCCCATGTCGCGCAATATCCGCAACAGCTTGCCGGTCAGGATCGGATCGATGCGTTTCAGCATGGCCAGGCCTCGATATGTGTCAACCGGTCGTCAGCGCCCGGTCGAGATGGGTGTAGCCGCCGTCGACGAACAGCCACTGTCCGGTGGTATGGCTGGATCTGGCCGACAGCAGGAAGACGGCCATCGCCGCCATTTCCTCCGATGTCGTCATGCGCTGCCCAAGCGGTATGGCTGCACTGATCTCGGCCAGTTTGGATTTCGGATCCGGGAATGTCGAGAGCCAGCGCTCATAGAGCGGCGTCATCACTTCGGCAGGCACGACCGCATTGACGCGAATGCCGTCCGCTAGCAGCGACGCCGCCCATTCCCGCGTCAGCGCCAGTTGCGCACCCTTGGCGGCGGCGTAGGCGCTGGTGTTCCCCTGGCCGGTGACTGCCGTCTTGGACGATACGTTGACGATTGCGCCCTTGCTCGCCTTCAACCACGGCAAGGCGTGATGAACCACCGTGTAGTAGTGCACCAGATTGCGGTCGAGCGAGCGGCGAAATTCGGCAGGCCCGGCGTCGAGACCGACGCCATCATTGACCCCGGCATTGTTGACGACGCCGTCGATGCGGCCAAACGCCTTTGCAACAGCCTTTACCGCTGCTTCAGTCTCGTCATCCGAGACAAGATCAGCTCTGACGAAGATGGCTTCTGGCGACAGCGATTTGAGCCCCGCTTCGAAGTCTGCGTCGAGAGGACTGCGGCCGATAATTGCGGGAATCGCGCCCTCTGCGGCAAGCGCCATGGTGATTGCGCCGCCAATGCCGGCGCCTCCGCCGGTGACGATGACAACCTTGCCGCCCAAGTTCAGGTCCATCGCTCAGCCCCTGAACCGGTATTGGTCGCGCGACTGCGGTTTCATCTCGATCGAGAAGCCCGGAAGAGACGGCGGCATATAGGCGGCGTTCTGGATGACGCACGGGTCGATAAAGTGTTCATGCAGATGGTCGACAAACTCGATCACGCGGCCGTCCTTTGTGCCCGAGACGCAGAGATAGTCGATCATCGACAGATGCTGCACATATTCGCACAAGCCGACGCCACCGGCATGCGGCCATACCGGCAGATTGTATTTCGCGGCGATCAGCAGGACTGCCAGCACCTCGTTCAGCCCGCCCATGCGGCAGGAATCGATCTGGACGACATCGATCGCCCCTTCGGCAATGAACTGCTTGAACATGATGCGGTTCTGACACATCTCGCCGGTAGCGACCTTCATCGGCGCCACTGCCTGACGGATCTTGCGGTGACCGGCAATGTCGTCCGGGCTGGTCGGCTCTTCAATGAAGAACGGCTTGGAAAAGGCCAGCTTTTGCAGCCAGTCAATTGCCTGCGGCACTTCCCAGACCTGATTGGCGTCGATCATCAGATAACGGTCCGGGCCGATAATTTCACGCACGATGGTAAGCCGGCGGATATCGTCTTCCAGATCGCGGCCAACCTTCATCTTGATGTGGTTGAAGCCCGCGTCGATTGCTTCTTTTGCAAGGCGGCGCAGCTTCTCTTCCGAATAACCGAGCCAGCCTGCCGACGTCGTGTAGCACTGGTAACCTTCGCGCTTCAGCGTTGCGATGCGCTCGGCCTTGCCGCCTTCCGCCTTCTTGAGAATGGCCAGCGCTTCGGCTGGCGTGATCACATCGGTGAGATAGCGGAAGTCAACGATCTTCAACACGTCCTCGGCGCTCATATCTCCAATGAGCTGCCAGACAGGTTTCTTCGATTGCTTCGCCAGCAGGTCCCAGATCGCGTTGACGACCGCGCCGGTTGCCAGATGCATTGCGCCCTTGTCCGGGCCGATCCAGCGCAACTGGCTGTCACTGGTCAGGTGACGCCACATCCGGCCCGGATCCTCCCGGACCCAGTCGAGATCGAGCCCTACAACCAGATGACGCATCGCCTCGATTGCCGCGCAACAGATTTCATTGCCGCGGCCGATGGTGAAGGTCAGCCCGTGACCTTCAATGCCGGCGTCCGTCTTCAGGATGACATAGGCCGCCGAATAGTCCGGGTCCGGATTCATCGCATCCGACCCGTCGAGATGCTGCGAAGTCGGGAAGCGAAGGTCGAGCGTTTCCAGATCAACGATCTTGGTCATGTCCTGTTGATCCTCTATGCCGCGTCGACGACACGCTGGCGCTGCTCACCCAAACCGTCGATGCCGAGGCGCATGACCTGACCGGCTTTCAGATAGACAGGCGGCTTCTGCCCCAGCCCAACGCCAGGCGGCGTGCCGGTCGAAATGATGTCACCCGATTGCAGGCTCATGAATCTGCTCAGATAGGAGACGATCTGGCGAACGGTGAAGATCATCGTTTTGGTCGAGCCGTCCTGATACATCCGGTCGTCGACAGAGAGCCAGAGGCGCAGGTTTTGCGGGTCCTTGATCTCGTCGGCAGTGACCAGCCACGGACCAGTCGGGCCAAACGTATCGCAGCCCTTGCCCTTGTCCCAAGTGCCGCCGCGTTCGATCTGGAATTCACGTTCGGACACATCGTTGATGACGCAGTAGCCCGCCACATGGTCAAGCGCGTTCGCTTCGTCAATGTAACGGCCAGGCTTGCCGATCACGACGCCGAGTTCGACTTCCCAGTCGGTCTTGACGGAATGACGTGGAATTTCGACATCATCATTTGGCCCGATGATCGCACTTGTCCACTTGTTGAAGATGATCGGTTCGGCTGGAATTGGCGCATTGGTCTCTGCTGCATGGTCCGCATAGTTGAGACCGATGCAAACAAATTTTCCGGTTCGGCCAACACAGGGACCAAGCCTTATGTCGACCTGCGGCTTGCCGTCGACTGGCGGCAGGCTGGAGAGATCAAGCTCGCGCAGCCGCTTGAGGCCGGCAGGCATGAGATTGTCGCCGGCAATATCCTGGATGACGCCGGACAGATCCCGGATGACGCCATTGGCGTCGAGCGCGCCGGGCTTTTCCTGGCCCGCAGGGCCGTAACGCAAGAGCTTCATCGGAAAGCCTCTATATGTCTGAATGTTGGAAATGCGGACGCCGGAAAAGCCGGCGTCCGCTGCGATAGGTTTAGTTGTAGAGAACGGCCTTGATTTCAGGCGCGTCGATATTGCTCTTGTCGTACCAGAAGAAGCCGGTGTCGATATGCGGCTCCAGTTTCTCGCCCTTGATCGCTTTGACTGCGGCTTCGACGGTCTTGTAGCCAATGCCGACCGGGTTCTGGGTAATCGCGCCGGCAATCGTGCCATCCTTGATCGCCTCGATCTGGCCTGCGCCCGAATCATAGCCAATGACCACGACGTTGCTGCCCGATTCCTTCTTTCCGAGCGCCACGCCGATAGCCGAGCCTTCATTGGTGCCGAAGATACCCTTCAGGTTCGGCTTCGCCTGAATGATCGCCTTGGCGATATCAGCCGACTTGGTGTGATCGCCACCGCCATATTGCGTGTCGACGATGGTGATCTTCGGATACTTGGCGGCGATCTGGTCAGTAAACCCCTTGACGCGATCAACGCCGGTGGTGCTGGTCTGGTCGTGTCCAACGATGGCGACTTCGCCTTCGCCACCGATCAGTTCCGCCATCTTGTCGGCTGCCAGAGCCGCCGAGGCAACGCTATCCGTCGAAGCGGTGGCCAGCGGAACGTCACTGGCGACGCCGGAGTCGAAAGCGATGACCGGGATACCGGCTTCCTTGGCCTGCTGCACCAGCGGAATGGCTGCCTGGCTGTCGACTGCGGCCAGACCGATCGCCGCCGGCTTCTTGGCAAGCGCCGCCTGGATCATGTCGAGCTGCTGATTGACGGCTGCTTCGCCTTCCGGACCTTCATAGGTGACTGTAACGTCAAGGTCCTTGGCGGCCTGCTCCACGCCCTGGCGGACTGCCTGCCAGAACTGATGCTGATACCCCTTCGAGATTACGGCGATGTAGGGCTTGTCCTGCGCCTGGGCAAAACCCGTAGCGCTCAACATTGCCACTGCCGACGCGAGGCCGACAAAAGTGCGTCTGCTAATCATTACATTCTCCTCCTGAGTTGACGTCGCTTCCACGTTGCTGCCGGAACATTCCGGTCAGGTCTTCTTTCGCCAGAAAATGTCGAGATAGACGGCGATGATGATAATCAGGCCCGTCACCATGACCTGTTTTTCGGACGCCATCCCGTAGAGCCGGAGCCCATACTGGACGATGCTGATCATGAAGGCGCCAATCATGGTGCCCAGAATTGTGCCGCGGCCGCCGGCGAGCGAAGTGCCACCGATAACGACGGCGGCGATGGCGTCGAGTTCAAAACCCATGCCCTGTGCCGGCTGCGCCGAGTTTCCACGCGAGGCGATCAGAATGCCCGCAATGGCGCAGATGCCGCCGGCAACCGCATAGACGGCAAGCTTCCAGCGATCGACATTGACGCCGGACAGTCGCAGGGCTTCTTCGTTCGACCCCATCGCAAAGATGAACCTGCCAAACATCGTTTTCGCCAGCACGAAGGCGGTCACGACCGCGACAATAATCATGATCAGGGCGCTGTTGGTGATCGGCAGCCAGGGGATGACCGACTTGATGACCGAGCCGCTGGCAATCTGCTGAAAGGCGGGCGAGTCGGTGAAATAGATCGGCTTGGTGTTCGTGATCTGCAGCGACAAGCCCTTGTAGATCAGCATCATGCCAAGCGTGGTGATGAAGGGCGGAATTTTCAGGTAGGCGATCAGGAAGCCCGACAGCGCACCGCACGCCATTCCCACAAGAATGGAGCCAACCACCCCAAACGGAACCGGAACGCCCATCCAGGTGATCAGCACGCCCGCCGCGACCGCGCAGAACGTCATCAACGTGCCGATTGAGAGGTCGATGCCGCCAGTGATGATGATCAAGGTCGCTGCTATCGCCAGCGTCCCGTTGACCGCGGTCGATGTGAGGATATTGGTCAGCGTCGAGACCTGAAGGAATTCGTTCGGGCTGACGATCGAAAACAGCAGGATGAGAGCCAGCAGTCCGCTGAAGGCGAAAATTCTCTGCCGCGATTCCGCGAAACGCTCCTTGAAGGAGCGTGCAGCCGTATCGGTTTGCACAGACATCAATGAACTCCCCCCTTGCCGGACATACCGTCGCGCAATGTCGCCAGATGCATGATATCCTCCTGCGTCGCCTGGGCCGGCAGGAAGCCAGTCAGCCGTCCCTCACACATCACAGCAATCCTGTGGCTTAGCCGCAGGACTTCCGGCAGCTCGGAGGAAATGACGATGATTGCCTTGCCGTCGGCGGCAAGCTCGTTGAGCAGGCGATAGATTTCGCTTTTGGCGCCGACATCGATGCCACGCGTCGGTTCATCGAAAATCAGGATGTCGCAATCGCGCTCCAGCCATTTCGCGATAACCACCTTCTGCTGGTTCCCGCCAGAAAGATAACGCGCTTCCTGCCGGTCCGAAGGAGTCTTGATAGCAAGATCGCCGATATAGCGTCTTGCCACCCGTTGCATGGCGCTTTCGTCAAGAACGCCGCCGGTTCTGGCGAAGCGGGACATCGACGCCATCACAATGTTGTTGCGGACATCCATTCCAACCAAGAGCCCGAAGCGCTTCCGGTCTTCGGATAGATAGCCGATTCCTGCCTGCACGCCGTCTTGCGGGCTTCTGATGCTGAGCGGCTTGCCATGAACCCGGATTTCCCCGGAGGTTGCAGGATCGGCGCCAAAAATCACTCGGGCAACCTCGGTGCGCCCTGCTCCCATGAGGCCGGCGAAGCCGAGGATTTCGCCCTTCTTCAGATCGAAAGAAACATCGCGCACCAGATTGCCGCGGTTGAGGTTGCGCACTTCGAGCACGGTCTCGGCTGCCGAAAGATCCGGGGGCGTAGCCAGCGTTGTTGAAAGCTCGCGGCCGACCATCATCGAGATGATCCGGCTGACAGGCGTTTCCGCGGCTCCAACCGTATCGACATAGGCGCCGTCGCGCATCACGGTGATGCGATCGGCAATACGCTTGATCTCATCCATCTTGTGCGAAATGTAGACGATGCCGACACCGTCAGCCTTGAGCTTGCCGATAATCTCGAACAGGTCCGCCACTTCCGCGTCATTTAACGCCGCAGTCGGCTCGTCCATGATCAGGATGCGCGACCGGTAGGACAACGCCTTTGCGATCTCGATCATCTGCTGTTTGGCGATGGTCAGCCCCTCGACAAGGGTGCGCGGGTCGAGATTCAGATTGATCGTCTTGAAGATTTCGCCAGCCTTGGCGTTCAGCGCCGCTTCATCAAGAAGCAACCCGCCGAAATAACGCGGCTCGCGGCCGATCAATATGTTCTGGGCAGCGGTCAGATGCGGCATCAGGTTGAGTTCCTGATGGATGATACCGACTCCGGCGTCCCGCGCTTTTGCCGGCGAACCGACATCAACCGCATTGCCATCGATATGAATTTGACCCGAGTCAGCGGTGTAGATGCCGGCAAGGATTTTCATCAGGGTCGACTTGCCGGCGCCATTTTCACCCATCAGGGCGTGAACTTCGCCAGATCGCAGGTCAAAGCGCGCATTCGTCAGTGCACGGACCCCAGGAAAAGATTTGTCTATCTCTGTCATGCGGACGAGAACGGGCATGGCGCTACGCTGTCCAGCCGCCGTCGATAATATAAGTGTGGCCGGTGGTGAAAGTTGCCCCTGCCAGATAGACGACGAGATCGGCCACCTCTTCCGGCGTGCCGATGCGGCCCATCGGCTGGCGCGCCACAAACGCCTTGCGCGCCGCCTCATAGTCGCCCGTTGCTTCGAGCCGCGCCTGCAATGACGGGCTGTCGACAGTGCCAGGGCAGATCGCATTGCAGCGGATTCCGCGGGTGACAAAGTCGGCTGCGACCGATTTGGTCAGGCCAATAACCGCCGCTTTGCTGGCTGAATAGGCAAACCGGTTGGGAACCGCTTTGATAGACGATGCGACCGTCGCCATATTGATGATGCAGCCGTCGCCGCGCTCCAGCATGCCGGGCAGCACCGCCTTGATGGTCCTGATCTGCGCCTTGAAATTCAGATTGAGGGCAAATTCCATCTCCTCGTCGGTGCAGTCGAGGATGCTGCCATTGTGCACTACGCCCGCACAGTTGAAGAGCACGTCCACACGGCCGATCCGCGCCACGGCGTTGCTCACTGCCTCGCTGTCGAGCACGTCAAGACGGAACGTCTCAATCCCTGTGGTGGCCAAATCCGCCAGCACAGCCTCATTGATGTCGGTTGCTATGACGCGTGCGCCAGACCTGGCAAGCGCAAGCGCCGACGCGCGGCCAATGCCCTGTCCAGCAGCCGTCAGCAGGCAAATCTTGCCCGTCAGATCGGTCATGGCTTTCCTCCCCTTTGCTGGCCGCAATTCCCTCCCGCGGCTGCATCGCAGAAATGCATACACCCTATATCTGTCATGCTGTCAAGTGGCCTGACCACTAGACAGCTACTGACTTTGACGGTAACCGTTATTATGTGACAAGTGACATCTTCAGGGGGCTATGGCGGTGAGGCTTCAAGTCGTTTCAAATCGCAAGCTCTACTTGCAGATCGCCGATCAAATCCGCGACCAGATTACATCGGGGGCTGTGCAGCACGGGCAACAGCTTCCCAGCGAGCGCGATCTTGCGGCGACGCTGGGAGTGTCCCGCCCGACAGTGCGCGAGGCGCTGATCGCGCTCGAAGTGGCGGGCCTCGTCGAGGTTCGCGTTGGTGTTGGTGCATTCGCCCTGTCGCCCAACAGAAGTCCCCGGGATTTGCCTGACCTGGCGCATTCGCCGACTGAGGTTATGGCCGTGCGGCGTCTGCTCGAGCCGGAAGCAGCAGCGCTTGCAGCGCGCAATATCGGAGAGCCGGGCAAACGCCGTCTGGATGAAATTTTGGAGCGAATGCGCGCCGAAACCCGCGAGGGACGGTGGTCTGCCGACGATGACCGCAGCCTGCATCTGACGATTGCCGAAGGCACGGGCAACGTGACGCTGCGGGAAATGCTGGACTCGCTCTGGACCTTGCGGTCAGAGGAAGTTGACCAGCGTTTCCACCGCCATCTGGCCGGCATCGACAGCCTGCGCGACCATATCCTCGACGATCATGCCCGCATTGCCAATGCCGTCATTGGCGCTGACTCCGAAGGGGCGCGGCTTGCCATGAGCGCCCATCTCGAATTTGTCGAGAACGCCATGCTGGGCGGCTGGGACTGACCAATCAGTCAGGCTTCGTCCAGCACGAATCGCCGCCAAGACAAGACGAGCCGCTCCGGGTCGATGCCACGCCCGATCAGCACCAGAAAATCATCTTCAGGCCGTGCGTCCGTACTGCGCGGAGGCAGGATTTCGGCTGGCTGCACATGCCAGCGAACCGATTGCAGCAGCAAACGCCCGGCAGGTGTCGTCATCGCACCCTTGACGCGCACGATTTCGCCGCCACGAGCCGCCAGAAGCGCCGACAACCAGGCCGACATCGCCACCCACCCTGCTCCCGTCAAATCGAGTCGGTGCGGACGGATTGGCTCCTTGTCGCCGACCGAATTACCCAAACGAAACGGCAACGCACCGGCATCCAGCTTAACCGCAACCGGAACGCCAAATTCGCTCCAACCAAGCTTGGCATCCGGCGCGATCAATCGCAGGGTCGCGCCGAGCCGGGAGAGGAACTCCCGCTCTTCACCAGCAGATTTCGTCACAACAATCATGTCGGCCGCCTCGACCTGCCGGCGCGCCAGCAGCTCACCTGCCAGATGGTCAAGGCCGTCCACCGCGCTCAAAAGCACGATCGTCTGTTCGACGGCCAGACGGCGTGACAAGACAGCGTCAGCCGCGATCGTCTCGGCAATTGCACCAGGGTCCGCCAGTCCACTGGTCTCAAGCACAATCCGCCCAATTGCAGCTGAAGCTCCGCGATCCTGCCGGTTACAGATACTGACCAGCGCAGCACGCAGCGCAACGCGCCCCTCGCAACAGGCGCATCCGCCGGCCAGCACCTCAAGCCGTTCGGCATTGGAGAGAAGCAGATCATCAACCGGCGTCTCTGCGGCCTCGTTGACGAGGACATGAGCGCGTCCGAAGCGCCCCTTATGCAGTTGATGGCGCAGCCAGGTGCTCTTGCCTGCGCCCAGAAAGCCACCGACAATCACCAGCGGTAATCGGCCATCGCCGCGCTGCGTCAGGTCAGGCCGGTCCGAGCGAAATGTCCGAAAGCGGATCAATCGGCCCTCCTGCAAGCCTTGCTGCTTCGCGCCACAAGACATCGAGGTCAGGCACCAGCACCCGCTCACCGCTGCGCGCAAACAATTGAAGGCCCGGTATCGCGCCATCGTCATGGGCGGACAGGCCGTAGGGTTCGAGCAGACGGTTCACCACAGCCAGCCGCGCAAAGCGCACACGTAACCGGTCGCCGGGGCGCGTCGCCCCGGCGTCAGTCCAGTGGCCGGGTGCAGCCGGAAAACCGCAGGCGCTGCACATGGCGCGTCAGATTACCGGCGGACGCTTGCCACTGGCAAAGGGGTAGCGCTTACGGAAGTCATCCGCGATGTCCTCAAACGCTGCCCACTCAACGCCGTCGTGACCGTTGATATATTCGATCAGCCGCTCCAGCATCATCAGCACTTGCGGCCTGCCCGCCACGTCCGGATGGATGGTGAAGGCGTAGACTGCATAATCCATCTCGCGGTAGACCCAGTCGAACTGGTCGCGCCACATCTCCTCGATATGGCGTGGATTCACGAAGCCATGGCTGTTGGGCGCCTTCTTCATGAACATCATCGGCGGCAGGTCGTCCATGTACCAGTTGGCGGCAATGTCGACGAGGTCGATTTCCTTGCCGTGCTTCAGCGGATGCATCCAGTCCTTGGCCTTCTTGGTGTAGTCGATGACATTCCACTCGTCGCCGACGCGCGCATAAAAGGGCTGGAAATCGCGATAGCCCTGGCTGTGGTCGTAGCTGAAATCATATTTTTTCAGCAGTGCCGCCGTGACTTCGGACATCTCCCACCAAGGCGCGACATAGCCGCGTGGCGCACGCCCTGTCAGTTTTTCAATCAGCTCGATCGACTTCTTCAGGACGTCCTCTTCCTGCTGCGGCGTCATCGCCACTGGGTTCTCGTGCAGATAGCCATGCGCGCCAACTTCATGGCCCGCATCGACGATCATTTTCATCTCGTTGGGGAATGTCTCCAGCGAGTGACCAGGAATGAAGAACGAGGTGCGCATGTCATATTTCTTGAACAGGCGCAGCAGGCGCGGCACGCCCACCTCGGTCGCAAATATGCCGCGCTGGATGTCAGACGGACTGTCGCCGCCGCCATATGAGCCGATCCATCCGGCAACGGAATCGATGTCGGTGCCAAACGCACAGTAGATCTTCTTCTTGGACACGATTTTCCTCCTTGGTCGGTTGCGATGCGGTCAGACGCCGCTTGGAATGTTTTGCGGATCGCGTTTGATGAAGCGCGGCGAGTTCAAGTCCTTCCACACAGACAAGGCGCGGCTGGCGGACGGGAAAGCAGGGCGTGGCACGTAAACGCCATGACCGGCTTTCGGTCTGGAATTCTGCCCATGCGACCAGACAACCTTGCCGCGGGAAATCGTGTAGCGGGGCTGTGCCGTCACTTCGAATCCCTCGAACACGTTGTAGTCGATGATCGACATCTGTTCGGCGGCGCGGATCGTCTTGGGCAGCTTCGGATCCCACACCACAATGTCGGCGTCCGCACCCGGAACAATCGCGCCCTTGCGCGGGTAGATATTGAGAATGCGGGCGACATTGGTTGACGTTACCGCCACGAATTCTTCAGGCGTGAGACGTCCGGTCTCGACGCCACGCGTCCACAACACCGAAAGCCGGTCTTCCAGCCCGCCCGTGCCATTGGGGATTTGCGGAAAGCCTTTCAGCCCCATCCGCTTCTGCGCCGTGGTGAAGGCGCAATGATCTGTGGCAACCACCTGCAGGCTACCCGCCGACAGACCGGCCCAAAGACTGTCTTGGTGGCGCTTGTCGCGGAATGGCGGGCTCATCACGCGCCGCGCCGCATGGTCCCAGTCCTTGTCGAAATATTCGCCTTCATCCAGCGTCAGGTGCTGCACCAGCGGTTCGCCATAGACGCGCATGCCTTTCTGGCGCGCACGCCGGATCGCCTCATGCGCCTCCTCGCAGGACACATGCACCACGTAGAGCGGCACGCCCGCCGCATCCGCAATCATGATGGCGCGGTTGGCCGCCTCGCCCTCTACCTCGGGTGGACGCGAATGGGCATGTCCTTCCGGACCGATCTGCCCGGCCGCCATGAATTTCTTCTGCAATTCGTCGATAATGTCGCCGTTCTCGGCATGCACCAGCGGCAGCGCGCCGAGCTCGGCGCAGCGCGAGAACGACGCATACATCTCGTCGTCCTCCACCATCAACGCGCCTTTATAGGCCATGAAATGCTTGAACGTATTGACGCCCATGGCCACCACTTCGGCCATCTCGCGCCAGATACGTTCGTCCCAACCGGTCACCGCGACATGCCAGCCGACATCGATGCAGATCTTGCCATCGGCCTTGCGGTGCCAGTCCTTCACCGCCTTGACCAGCGAGCCGTCCGGCCCCGGCAGCACAAAATCCACGATCATGGTCGTCCCGCCGGAAGCCGCCGCCGCCGTCCCACTCTCAAATGTCTCGGCGGTCGTCGTGCCCATGAAGGGCATTTCAAGATGCGTATGCGGATCAATGCCGCCGGGCATGACATAAGCGCCCTTGGCGTCGATCACCTGATCGCCTTTCAGGCCTGGCCCCACGGCAATAATCTTCTCGCCATCGATCAGAACGTCTGCATCCCAGCTCCGGTCGGCAGTGACGACAACGCCGCCCTTAATCACAGTGGTCATGGCATGTTCCTCCAGGACAAGATTGCGTGTTGTTCAAACTGCTCCACCGCATCGGCCATCAACAGCAGGGAGAGCAGCAAGCGGGCCTTCAGGGCGTCCAGATCGCGGGACGGAACAAGGCCACGCCTGATCAAGTCGATCTCCGCGCCCAGCTGGCCATAGGTGTTGGAAAGCACACGGCCGCCACGCGTTCGGCTGGAAAACACGACCGGGACAGTAGTCGCCGCTGTCTCCAGCGCGTCGGCCCAGGCAACTGCGCCATGACCACCACCGCTCAGATCCGCGACAATTCCCTCTGCTCCCAGATCGAGCGCTGCCTGAATCAGCAGCGGTGGATCGCCAAGCCCAGGCTTGAGGATCGGAACGAACGGAATGCCCGCATCAGCCGGCAATCCAATCTGTCTTTGCCGGACAGGCTTTGCATAGAGCGCCGGCTTGCCCTCCGCTATCCAGCCCACCGGTGCGGGCGAGGTAAACGCGCTGACGTTCGACGTATCACCTTTTTGCACCCAGGCCGCAGCGTGGATCTTGTCGTCCATGACCACGAGCACGCCAGCATCTTGCAGCAACGGATCAGCCGCACAGACGATAGCCGCAAGAATGTTCGCCGCTCCGTCAGCACCCGGCTGAGCTGCATTGCGCATCGCGCCGGTGACAATCACCGGGCTCTGTCCGCCCCAAAGCAGATCGAACACATAGGCCGTCTCTTCGATCGTATCGGTGCCCTGCGTGATGATGAAACCCGAAACACCTTTTGCTTCGAGATCAGTCATCAGGGCAATGATCCGCCGCATCATCGGGATGTCGATCTCGACGCTGGGGACCGCAGCGTAGGTGCGCGCGCCGACATCAGCCACCTGGCTGATTGCAGGCGCTGCGCTGATGATGTCCTCAGCGGTCAGATCAGGAAACACGCCATCCTGACCAGGCCGCGGTTTGCTGGCAATGGTCCCGCCCAGTGCAATGACTTCGACCCGGGGCTTCATGTCAGTCCTCGTGCGGAGTGCCGGTTGAATCATTGGCGCCGACAAGGATGTGATTGAACCGCGGGTCCCAGACCGCGCCGACCAGATCACCAACCTGGCGCGGGCTCGTGTAGAAATCGTCTTCATCCAGATAGGCGATGAATTCCTCGCGCACGCCAGTATCAAGCGCGACCTTCACGAAAGTGCCCTGGTATTCGACATTGACCACCTTGCCTCGCGCACTGTTGCGCTTGGCGCTATCGTCATCGGTCAGGTTGATATGGTCGCGGCGAACAGAAAACTTGACCGCATCGCCAGCCTTCTTGCCAGCCTGCAAAGGTACATCATGCCGGACTCCGTCGGGCGTAAGCACCGACATCGAGTTTCCGGCGATGGTCTCGATGTCGCCGCTCAGCACATTCTGGCCGCCCATGAAGCGAGCGACATAGGGACTGTGCGGCCGGTTGTAGATATCGCGCGGACTCGCCGCCTGCTCGACCACGCCGTGATCCATCACCACCACCTGGTCAGCCAGCGCTATTGCCTCGGGCTGGGTGTGCGTCACATGCACGAAAGTGATGCCAAGCTCCTTCTGCAAACGCTTCAGCTCAACGCGCATCCGAAGCCGCAGGAACTCATCCAGGGCCGACAGGGGTTCGTCGAGCAAAAGGACCTTTGGGTTCGTAATCAGCGCGCGTGCCAGCGCCACACGTTGCTGCTGGCCGCCGGACAGTTCCGATGGCACCCGGTCAGCCAGATGCAGCAATTGCACCCGGTCGAGCATGGCGCGGGCCTTCTCGCGCCGGCTGCCCGCTGCCTCGCCTTTCACCTTCAGGCTGAAGGCGACATTGTCGGTCAGCGACAGGTGTGGAAACAGCGCATAGTTCTGGAACATCAGCGCGGTGCCGCGATTGCCGGTGCGCATCGTCGTCACATCGTCATTGCCGATCAGGATTGTGCCCGAACTCGGCGTCTCGTGTCCCGCGATCATACGCAGCAAGGTTGTCTTGCCGCAGCCCGACGGCCCGATCATGCAGCAATAGCTGCCGCCCTCGATAGTCAGGTCGACGTCGTTCACCGCCCGCACGGGACCGTAGAGTTTGGTGACGTTTCGAATATCAATTCGGCTCTGATCGGCCATTCTCAGCTTCCAGACTTTGCAGCGCGGCGTTTTTGGATGATGGCGATTGCGGCAAACGCCATCGCGATGACAAGGAAACTGACGACAGACGTCACGGTGCCGATGGCATAGAGCGCCGGGGTCGTAACATTGGTCGTCATGTTCGAAATTTCGATGGGCAACGTGTTCTTGCCGCCAACTGTCAGCAGCGAACGCGGCATCTCGTCATAGCTCAGCGTGAAGCCGAACAAGGCAACCGCTATGAGCCCAGGGAACAGGATCGGCACCGTGACATAGGCCAGCACCTGCCAGGCAGACGCTCCTGCGTCGCGCGCAGCTTCTTCCCAAGATCCGTCAAACCTGTTGAGGACTGCAAACATGATCAGCAGGCCAAACGGCAGCGTCCAGCTCAGATGCGCACCAAGGCCCGACAGCCACCAGTTGAGCCTGAAACCGAGCAGCTGGAACAACTGGCTGATGCCCAGGCCCAGCAGGATGCCCGGCACCACCAGGCTGGTGATCGCCAGATAGAAGATCGGGCCGGAACCCCAGAATTTGCGGCGGAACGCCAGCCCGGCAAACAGGCAGACAACTGCCGTAATCACCATCGACAGGCCGCCCAGCACCATAGAGCGCCGGAACGCGCCACCGAGATCACCATAGCGGCTCGACGTCCACAGATCGTTGAACCAGACGGTCGAGACGCCCCGCATCGGAAACGTCAGGCCGCCCGACGGCCCCTGAAAACTGAGCAGGAAGATGATTAGCATCGGGCCGTATAGGAAAATCACGAACAGCGCGAAGAACGCCGCCAGAAGGTAGAAGGCGAGGCCACGCCGGTTGGTTGATGACTGGGACAACCGCGCCTCCTACTTTGCCAGTTCCGAGCGGATGTCGACGACCCGCAGGATCGCAGCCACCATCAGCAAAACGACGATGACCAGCAGCACCGCCATGGCGGACGCCACCGGATAGTAGAGCTGGTCAATATTGTTCTTCATCGCCGAGACCACTGACGCGCTCTGGCCGCCGCTCATCACCCGCACGACAAAAAAATCGCCCATCACAAGCGTAACGACAAAGATCGAGCCGAGCGCAATACCGGTTCGCGACAGAGGAATGATGATGTCGCGCAGGATCTGGAACGGGCTGGCGCCGGCGTCGCGCGCGGCCTCAATCACGTTCGGATTGATCTTGGCCATGCTGTTGAAGATCGGGACGATCATGAACAGCGTGAACAGGTGGATGTAGGTCAAGACGACTGCGAAATCGGAATAGAGAAGAATGTCGAGCGGGCGATCAATCACGCCAAGCTGCATCAACGCGCTGTTGAACAAGCCTTCGCGGCCCAGAAAGGGAATCCAGCTGACCATACGGATGACGTTGGAGGTCCAGAACGGGATCGTGCACAGCAGGAACAGACCGATCTGAAACCGCAGGTCTCGGACATAGAAAACCAGAAAATACGAGCAGGTGAACCCGATGATGATCGTCGCGATCAGAGTCAGCACCGCATATTTCAGCGTCGCCAGAAACAGTTTGAGTGTCACCGGTGAACGCAACACCTCGGCGTAATTGTCCCAGGTGAATGCCGGATAGACGGCAATGCCGTCAAACTCCCAGAAACTGAGCAGCACAACCGTCAGCAGCGGAATGCCGACCATGGTCACGATCAGGAACGCCAGCGGCGCAACCTGGAGATAGGGCGTCAGCGCCCCGGCGGTCGATGATGACCTGCCAGACATATTTCACCTCAAGGTTCGGGCGAAGGAAATGGAAACGGGGCGGCGGGCTTGGGAGCTGACGCGCCGCCCCGGGGGACCTCAGGACGAAACGAATTCGTTCCAGCGCTGGATCATGTAGCGGTCCTCATCCATGACCGCGTTCCAGCAGGCGATGTTGCCCATGCGCTGCTCGAAACTACCCCCGTCACGCTTAGCTCCGGCCTTGTCCATGATGGCCCCGTAAGGATCCTTGATGTCCTCGGATGCAGCCTTGCCCTCATACCAGTAACCGCGCTCGTTCTCGGACAGGTTCTCCATGGCCGTCTTCGGCACCGACGAATAGTAACCTTGACGTGCGATGAACGCGCCCTGCCAGCCGGTGAGATACCAGTTCAGGAATTCGTAGGCTGCATCAAGCTTCGGCCCTTCCAGATGCCGCATCAGCCCCATGCCGAGGCCCCAGCCTCGATAACCTTCCTTGAGCCCCTGATAAACGCACTGGATGCCGCGCGACTTGACGGCCGTCACGGCCGGTGACCACATCGACTGGATCACCACTTCGCCAGCGGCCATCAAGTTGACGCTCTCGTCGAAGGTGGACCAGAAGGCGCGGAACTGCCCGGCCTTCTTCAGTACAATCAACGCTTCAATCGTCTTGTCGATCTCTTCACGGGTCATATTGCCCTTATCGGCATATTTGACCTGGCCGCTGGATTCGAGCGCCATTGCGGCATCCATGATGCCGATCGACGGGATGTTAACGAGCGCCGACTTGCCCTTGAATTCGGGGTTGAACAATTCGCTCCAGCTCGAAATCTCACGACCGATCAGATCGGTGCGGATGCCGACAGTGTCGGCATTGTAGATGGACGGCATGATGGTCGCAAAGTCCGTCGCAGCTGCCGCAAATTCTTTTGAATCGGCGCTGTCTGTGTAGAGCACTTCAAACGGAAGCGTCCCCTGGCGCGTCAGTTCTGAACCATCAAAGCTCTTACCGTCGCGCATCAGCGGGGTCATCTCACCCCAGAGTTTGACCTTTGACACGTCGACCGGCTGAAGGTTGCCTGCGCGATAGACCTTTTGCAGACCCCAGAACTCGAAGTCTGCGATATCGACCGTTTCAGGCTGGTTGACGACCTTGGCCATCAGCTGCGTTGTTTCCGCAGTCTGCGGCACGATCTTGAAGCCCAGATCAGCACTGGCCTTCGTCGCGATGTCGGCGATAACGGAATATGACGGCCCAACCCAGTTCAGCGTGATGTCCTTGGTGGTCTGCGCCCAGACAGTCGGCGCGCCAAGAATGCTTGTGCCTGCCACTGCACCGGCTGCTGCTGCTGACCCTTTGAGCAGATCGCGGCGCGTGAGGCCCGATCCGGAACGATTTCGAGAAATCCTGGATGCCATTTTCGTCTCCCATTCGACGCGGTTTAGCTCATGCCTGCACAACGCGTCCTTCTGCCGGGACACTGCCGTTTAGCGGATTGCAGTGATCTAAGCAAAAACGTACTTCGAATGCAATGCACATTTATTCTATGAAAAATGCCGGGAGAATTCACGGCATCCATTCGCAAACAGTGAAATAGGATTGTGCATCTGCACATTTTGTATGCGATAGACAATTTGCATGGGACGGGCAGAACGATATCCTGAGGGTGCCGCAAACGCTGATTCTGGTTCCGCGAATCTGCCAGCCGCAGGCGCAAAAAACGAAGCGCAGAGGGGCGTTCGCGACATGCTGGCTGGACCGAGCTACATCTACGACTCCGTCTACAACCTGCTGCGCCAGAAGATCATCGACCGGCAATTGCCCCCTGGGGCCTTGCTGAAAGAAGCGGCAGTCGCAAGCCACCTTGGAGTCAGCCGTGCTCCAGTGCGCCGCGCCATTCTCATGCTCGCCGAGAACGGACTGGTGCGGCCAGCCGACGGACAGGGCTACGTTGTCGGCGAAGAGACAGCGCGGCGGATGTCGTCACGCGATTTGCATGACATCCTGGCCCCGGCGACAGACGAGATCGACCGCAGCGCGACTTGGGAAGGCATCTTCGCGAAGGTGTCGCGCGAGATCATGTCAGTTATGCCATTCGGCACATTCCGGATTCAGGAGGCAGAGCTTGGCAACTATCACCACGTCTCGCGCACCGTCGCCCGCGAAGTCTTGTGGCGCCTGATGGATTCTCGCCTCATCGAGAAAGATCGCAAGTCGCACTGGATCGTCGGTCAGATGACCGCCCGCGACGTCCGGGACTCGCTCGAGATGCGGCAATTGCTCGAACCCCGCGCGCTCGCCAATGTTGCGCCGGGTCTCGACCGCGACTGGCTGGTAGCACTGTCCGCCCGCATCGATCTTGCGCTGGCGCAGTTTCCCGATTGCGGCGCGGCAGAAATCGACGCGATCGAGGAAGAGATTTTCCAGACAATGTTTGACGGCCTGCGCAATGCGCGCATGCTCGGCTCGATCCGGCGAAACCAGATTGCGCTGACGGTGCCGCGGCTGTTCAGACAGCACTTTCCGATCCACAACGACCTGCCCGCCCTGACGGCCTATGGCCAGATCGTGCGGCTGCTGCATTCGGGAGCGACTGAAGCCGCTCAGGCGCTGCTGACGTCTCACCTGAAACGTTCCGAGCCGCTGATCCTGGCCCGGCTGCGCGTGCTGGCGATCCTGCCACCGCCGGCGACCGCTCCTTACATGGTCGCAGAGGACTGACGAGCTCCAATGGCCGCCCCAAAACTTCGTATCATCGGCACCAGCGCCACCCTTACCGACGAGTTGCGGGAGGCCGCGCGGGCTGATCTCGACTTCGAACTGGAGTTTGACGTGCTCGACGGTCAGGCGTGCCTGAGGCGTGGCGTGCTGAGCCCCGAAAGCTACGATGTCTACGACCAGTGGTTCTATTCGCTCGACGTCCTGTGGACGGCAGGCTCCATCCAGGCAGTTGACACAAGCCGCATCACACGCTGGCAGCAAGTCAACGTTGCCGGCAAGGCTTCAGGCCAGTTGGTGGAGCACAATGCCGGCAAGGCCCCGACAGACTTGTTGTTCGTCCAGCCGGACGGAACACTCGGGCCCTCACACCGCCACACCGACAGACCGTTCATCGGCATGGTGCCGACGACCTACAATGTCGACAGCTTCGCCTACCGCAGCGAGCTCTTGTCGGAGGTCGGGCCAGGCGAAGCGGAAAGCTGGTCCTGGTTGCTCGACGACCGCTGGCATGGCCGCGCGACGATCAGCCTTGACCCGGCAGGCAGCGCGGTCGAGCTGGCGCTGGCCGCACGCTCGGCGGGCCTGGTTGACCTGCGCGATCCGGGCGATCTGACGACCGAAGAAATCGACGCCTTGTTCGATGTGTTGCGATCGCTCAAGCGGCGCGGTCACTTCGCGCGCTTCTGGGGATCAGCGGAAGACTCCGTCGGCCTGATGACCAACCCGAGCGTCATCGGCTCGCTCTGGTCGCCCGCTTTCTATTCGCTGCGCGGTCTTGGCGAGGATCTGATTTATGCCGCACCGCGCGAAGGCTATCGCGGCTGGCACAGCGGCCTTTGCCTGTCGGCAAGCGCCAGTCCCGAAGCGGTCGACATGGCCTATCGCTACATGAACTGGTGGCTGGACGGACGCGCTGGAGCGATCATGGCCCGGCAAGGCTATTACATCTCCGTGACAGAACCGCTGAGCAGCACGCTGTCGCAAGCCGAATGGAACTATTGGTATGGCGGAGAACCGGCGTCCGAAGACCTGCTCGGCATGTCGGGCCGCGTCGTTGTGCGCAAGGGCGAACGGCGCGAAGGCGGCAGCCATCGCGAACGCATCGGCAAGGTAGCCGTATGGAGCACGATCATGCCAGAGCACAATTACCTCGCCCGGCGCTGGCGCGAACTGGTCGAGCTGTAGCCCATACCGTTGGGCGGCGTCGCCCGAGCTTCCGGCCTATGGACATTCCAGGACTGTTATGTTTGGCTGTATATATCGACTATCAGTCGATGATAGCGGCCTGGACATTGCCGCGCCAATTGGAGGACAGCATGACAGTTCGATTTGGCCGCGTTGCGAAAGCATCGGTTTTGCTTGGTGCGTCGTTGATGATTGTAGCATCAGGCGCAGCACAGGCGGATGAAAACAAGCTGACAATTTTTGCGGCAGCCAGCCTCAAGAACGCGCTGGAAGCGGTCAACACGGCCTGCGAGGCGGATGTCGGCGAAAAGGCGGTCATTTCATTTGCCGGGTCGTCCGCGCTCGCCAAGCAGATCGAACAAGGCGCACCCGCAGATATCTTCATCTCGGCTGACCTCGACTGGATGGCTTATCTGTCTGAGAAGAACATGACGAAGAAGGACACCGAGACAAGGCTGCTCGGCAACTCGATCGTGCTGATTGCGCCTGCAAACTCAACCGCAAGCGTGGACCTGAAGGCGGGCGTTGATCTCGCCGCTATAGTTGGCGACGGCAAGCTGGCGATGGCCAACACCGACGCTGTGCCGGCCGGCAAATATGGCAAGGCCGCACTTCAATCGCTCGGCGTATGGGCTGGCGTTGAAGGCAAGGTGGCGCAGGCCGAAAACGTTCGCGCAGCACTCGCCTTGGTGTCGACAGGCGAAGCGCCGTTCGGCATCGTTTATGCAACCGACGCCGCGGCCGACAAGAAGGTCAAGGTGCTCGCAACCTTTGGCGCCGATACGCATCCTCCTATCGTGTATCCAGTCGCTGAAACCGCTGAGGCCAAGGACGCGGATGCGCCAAAATTCCTCAAGTGCCTGCAGACGGACAAGGCGCGCACCCTTTTCGAGGAACAGGGTTTCACGGTATTGACTCCGCCTGTGTCAAACTGAGCGGGCAGTCCGGACAAAGATGGAATGGTGGGCGCTTAGCGCGGACGAATGGAACGCGGTGCGCCTGTCGATCAAGGTGTCGATCTGGGCGACACTCGTCAGCCTGCCGCTCGGTATCGCAATCGCCTGGCTGCTGGCCCGGCGCGACTTCTGGGGCAAGTCAGTCCTCAACGGCATTGTCCATCTGCCATTGATCCTGCCGCCGGTGGTGACCGGCTATCTCCTGCTGCTCACCTTCGGGCGGCGTGGGCCCGTGGGCGCCTTTCTCGAAAATACATTCGGCATCGTCTTTTCGTTTCGCTGGACCGGTGCGGCGCTTGCATGCGGGGTCATGGCCTTCCCGTTGATGGTGCGCGCCATCCGCCTGTCGATCGAAGTGATTGACCGCAAGCTGGAAGCCGCCGCAGGCACGCTCGGCGCAAACCCCGCCTGGACCTTTGCCACCATCACTCTGCCGCTGATGCTGCCCGGCATCATCGCGGGCATGATCCTCGCCTTCGCCAAGGCGATGGGCGAATTTGGTGCGACCATCACCTTCGTCTCGAACATTCCAGGCGAGACGCAGACCCTGCCCTCGGCGATCTATACGTTCACGCAAGTGCCCGGCGGCGAGACAGGCGCATTGCGGCTGACGCTGGTCTCGGTCGTGATTGCGATGGCGGCGCTGGTCGCGTCCGAAATCCTGGCGCGGCGCGTCTCGCGCAGGCTCGACCTTAGATGACGCTCTCGGTTGACGTTCACCACAGGCAAGGTGAGTTCACGCTCGATGCGGCGTTTGAAAGCCGCGGGCGGTTGACCGCCCTGTTCGGTCAGTCGGGATCGGGCAAGTCGACGCTGGTCAACATCATCGCCGGGCTGATCCGCCCGAACGAAGGCCGCGTCTCGGTCGGTGGCCGGGTGCTGTCGGACAGCGCCACAAACACCTTCCTTCCGGCACATCGCCGCCGTGTCGGTTACGTGTTTCAGGACGCGCGGCTGTTCCCGCATCTGAGCGTGGCGCAAAACCTCGCCTATGGCCGCTGGTTCACGCCTGCGTCTGACCGCTATGTCGACGAAGGCCCGGTGGTTGACCTTCTCGGCATCGGCCATCTGCTCGACCGGCGCCCGGCCATGCTGTCGGGCGGCGAAAAGAGCCGCGTCGCAATAGGCCGCGCGCTGCTGGCGAGCCCGAAACTGATGCTGATGGACGAGCCCTTTGCCTCGCTTGATGAAGCCCGCAAGGCAGAGATTTTTCCCTACATCGAACGGCTGCGCGACGAGCTGAACATTCCAATCGTCTATGTCAGCCATTCGGTCGCCGAAGTGGCGCGGCTGGCAACCGACGTGGTGGTGCTGGCCGGTGGCCGCGTGCAATCGGCGGGGCCGGCATCGGCGGTGCTGTCACAGGCCAATGTGCTGCCGGAGGCGGACCGGGCGGAAGCTGGCGCATTGGTCGAGCTTGAACTGATCGAGCCCGACGACGGCTACGGCCTGACGCTGCTGCGCTCCTCGGGCGGCGAGTGGCGGTTGCCCTATGTCGATGCCGAACCAGGCACAAGGCTGCGCGCCAGGGTCCGCGCCCGCGACGTCATGCTGGCGACCGAACGGCCAGCGGCGATCAGCGCGCTGAACGTGCTGGCGGGAACCGTGACCGACATCACCGAGGCTGGTCCGGCGGACGTCGTTGTCACAATTCTGTCAGGGACCGATCTGGTCCCGGCCCGTATCACCCGCCGCTCGCTCGAAGCCCTTGGTCTGACACAAAACAAGCCTGTCTTCGCGCTGGTGAAATCAGTCACCCTGACCGAGGCAGCGCGCGCACCTGCCGATGGCAGCTGACACGGCTGGCGCAGGCCCTGTCGTCGCTATATACAATTGCCAATAGCGGATGATCTTTTGGGAGAAAGCCGATGCCGTCGCTCAGCCTGAGGATCGACCTCGACCCGCAGGGCCGCATTGGCCCCGGCAAGATCGAATTGCTGGAACGCATCGCCGTCGCGGGGTCCATCTCCGGCGGCGCGCGCGCCATGGACATGAGCTACAAACACGCATGGGATCTGGTCGAGGAAATGAACCAGCTGTTTGGCAAGCCGGTGATCGCCGCGCAGACCGGCGGCAAGCGCGGCGGCGGCGCGACGCTGACAGCGGTCGGCGAGGCGCTGGTCAACCGCTACCGGACAATTGAAAAAGCAGCAACACGAGCGGCCGCCGCCGAAATGGCTGCATTGCAAGCCGAAATCGACGCCGGTTAGAATTTTTGGAATTGATACCAATGGCGGTGGCGCTCAGCGCCGGAATAACTTCGCTCAGGACGTGTCGGCGTAAGGCACGCGGGCGCGCTTGGCCAGCGCGTTGAAGACTGGCGCGGGCATTTCAAGCAAACGCGTGACCCGGGCCGAAATGTTTTGCAGGGCCGCATCGCGGTCGGCCTGATCGAGTTGCTCGATGTGAGCGACGAGAAAAGACAGGGCCCGGCCAAGTTCGCTCAAAGCTGAGGAAATACGCATCAGATCTTCGGCGCTGTCGTCGGAGTGCGTCAGGTCAATGTCGGAGAAGACGATGTCGAAGCCGAGTTCGAGCCCTGTTTCGGCGATCATGTCGCGGACGGGGAAAATGACGAGGCCGAGAATCCAGCACAGCGTGCGGCGGACGATGCGTGAGCGTTTTGTGGTGCGCTCGGCGAGAGCAGAGAGGGCGAACAGCATCGCGACGATGCGGTGAAGCATGGTCAATCTGCTGTCTTGTCTGCCCTCCCTTGCCATGTGTGTCTCCGTTTGTGGTGGAAGCTATTGTGGGGGCAGTTGAAAGGAGGGGGAGAGATTTTGTGAATTTTTTTGAGAGGGCTCATGCAGAGCCGTCATTCTCACGCCCCCTCCACCACTACGTGGTCCCCCTTGTATCTGCACTTGATTGGAAATGTGCGATTAGAGCGGCTGTGCGCGAGGACCGGTTGCAACCAGTCCTCGCGCTTGGCGATGTCGCCCGTATTCCCTT